>Ga0302325_10006732_pt1 | contig 25731 bp, 27 predicted proteins | sample Palsa_T0_2_FD_201948 | JGI IMG/M metagenome (GOLD analysis project Ga0302325, IMG submission 201948) | Peat permafrost microbial communities from Stordalen Mire near Abisko, Sweden - Palsa_T0_2 | ecosystem: Environmental > Terrestrial > Soil > Palsa > Peat permafrost | place: Sweden: Abisko... | reverse complement strand
GCATGACCGCCGATGCGCATATCATCACTGCCGAGCGCAGCAACGTGCTGCGGGTCCCGCTGCCGGCGACTCGTTTCAATCCTGAAGGACTGAATCGTGCGCCGCGAGCCGGCGGACAGGGTCAAGGTTCTCAAGGGCGAGGAAGCGGCCAGGGAGGCGCGGCCCGAACGGATGCGGGCGACGGCAGACCAGGAGCAGCCGGCCGGCGCGCGCAAATCTGGCTGCTTCGTGACGGCAAGCTGGTAGCGGTGCGGGTACACACGGGACTTGACGACGGAACCTTGATTGAGGTTGCCGGTGACGACCTGAAGGCGGGCGATGCCGTCGTTGTCAACGCGGTCCGACCCAACGCGCCGACGAGCGGATCCCAGGCTGAAAACCGGCCCCCGGGAACGAACCCCAACGTCCGCGGCGGAGGCGTCAGAATGTGAAGCCTCCGGCGCCCGGCGAACCCATTCTTTGCGTACGCAATGCAACCAAGGTCTATCAAATGGGCGACACGGAGGTGCATGCATTGCGGGGCGTCACGCTCACGATCAACCGCGGCGAGTTCGTCGCGATCATGGGCGCGTCGGGGTCCGGTAAATCCACGCTGATGAACATTCTCGGCTGCCTGGACCGGCCGAGCAGCGGCGAGTACCTGCTGGAGGGCATCGACGTTGCGCAGCTGAATGAGCCTGCGTTGGCTCGCATCCGTGGGCGGCGCATCGGCTTCGTATTCCAGACCTTCAATCTGCTGCCCCGTACGAGTGCCATCGAAAATGTGGAACTGCCTTTGTTCTACGCGGCACAGATCGAAGGGAACATCGCGCGGGCACGCGACATGCTGCACATGCTCGGACTGGCTGATCGAGAGCGTAATCAGCCCAATCAACTTTCAGGCGGACAGCAGCAGCGCGTCGCGATCGCCCGTGCGTTGGTCAACGATCCGGCCATCGTGCTGGCGGACGAGCCCACCGGCAACCTCGATTCGCAGAACGCGCTCGACATCATGGCGACCATTCGCGCCTTGAATCTCGAGCGAGGCGTTACCGTGGTGCTGGTGACACACGAGCGCGATCTGGCGGAACTTGCGGATCGAATCATCACGCTTCGCGACGGCCGGATCATATCCGATCTGCCGACGGCGAGCTCCGCCGGGCGCGGCGCGACGCGCACGTTGCCGCCTGTACAGCCGTATCGCGAGCGCCGGTTCGCCAGCCGCTTCGACAGCTTGCTGAACGAAGCCGGCTCGATTGGCTGGATAGCCGTGCTGGCCGCGCTCCGTGCAATCGGCAGAAACAAATTGCGCGCCGGCTTGACGATGCTCGGCATGTTCATCGGCGTCGCGGCACTGATCGCGATGGTTGCAGTCGGCGAGGGGGCGCGTGCGGCGGTCGAAGCCCAGGTTCAGAGCCTCGGCACGGATTTGTTGGTGGTGCTGCCGGGTACCACGCGCACGAACGGTGTGCGTGCCGGCAATGGCAGTGCCGCGAGCTTGCGCGTCAAGGACGTCGGCGGGATCCTCGAAGAGGACTCGGCCGTGGCCGATGTCAGCTACGTCAATCGCCAGGGCACGCAGGCGGTCAATGGCAATCAGAACTGGACTACCAGCGTTCAAGGCATCTCGGCAAGCTATCTTTCCATTCGTCGCTGGCCGGTAGTTGCCGGCCGCACGCTTTCCGCTCAGGATGATCACGACGGCGCTGTCGTATGCCTCCTGGGTCAGACGGTGGTGGCCAATCTGTTCGGCGAATTCGCCGACCCCATCGGCGCCACCGTATTGGTGAAAAATGTCCCGATGACCGTCGTTGGGGTCTTGAGTGCAAAGGGCCACTCTGCCAGCGGCCAGGATCAGGATGACGTGATATTCATCCCCTTCACCACGTCGCAAGAGCGCATTCTGGGTGTCGCGACGCCCACGTCCGCCCAGACGCCGTCGAACAATATTTTTGCCACCATCGGGCCGCCGCCCAATCCCTTCGGGGTCGTGCCAAAGCTGGAAGGGTTCGTCAACACCATTTACGTCCAGGCACGCAGCCCGGCACTCGTGAAGACTGCGCTTGATCAGGTCACCAAGACCCTTGAAAGGACCCACCGGATATTGCCGGGCAAACCTGACGATTTCGTGGTGCGCGATTTGACGGAAATTGCCGAAGTGGCAGAGCAGAGCTCGAAAGCCATGGAGCTGCTGCTGGCCGCGATCGCCTCGATCTCATTGGTCGTCGGCGGTATCGGCATCATGAACATCCTGCTGGTCTCGGTGACGGAGCGGACTCGAGAGATCGGCATTCGCATGGCCACGGGCGCGCGGCGGCTGCATGTGTTGGCGCAGTTTCTCATCGAGGCGATGCTGCTCGCGCTCATGGGTGGCATTGCGGGCATTGCGGCCGGAGTGGTCGCCTCGCTGCTCATCTCCCACCTCGCCGGTTGGCCAATATTGCTGGAAGCCGACGTGATGGTGCTGGCATTTGCATTCTCGGGGGCGGTCGGCGTGTTCTTCGGCTTCTATCCCGCCCGGCAGGCGTCCCGCCTGAATCCAATCGATGCGTTGCGCTACGAGTAAATGCAGGGTGCTCATGCGATCCATCAAGTTTCGGATAGTAGCCGGCATCGCCGCTGCCGCGGCACTCGCGAGCTGTGCGGTCGGTCCCAACTTTCATCAACCGAAGCCTCCGGACGCACCGGGCTACCTGCATCCGAGCTCGGACACGGCGCCGGTGCAGGCCCAGGCACAGGACCTGCAGAACGTCTCTCCCGGCGCCGAGCTCTCGGGCGAGTGGTGGCAACTGTTTCACTCTCCACAACTGGACGAAGTGGTTCGTGCCTCGATTGCCGCGAGCCCGACGCTCGTGGCGGCGAATGCGACTTTGGCGCAGGCGCGCGAGGAGGTGGCGGTGGCGCGCGGTGCATTTCTGCCCAGCGTGAGCGCGGCGGCGGGCGCACAACGATCGGGCGCGGGCGCGGCTCGAGCACCCGGCGCAGCGACGACGGCAAACCTCTACAGCATCGGCCTGTCCACGAGCTACAGCCCGGACATATTCGGCGGCACGCGGCGTGCCGTCGAGCAGCAGCAGGCGCTCGCGGACTTTCAGCGCAATCAGCTCGCGGCGGCGTACCTGACCCTTACCGGCAGCGTCGTGAATCAAGTGCTGATCATTGCCTCGACTCGGCTGCAGATCACGACCGCCGAGGAGCTGATTGCGAGCGATCGCAAGAACCTGGCTTTCGCGCAGCGCGAATTCGACGTGGGCGTAGTGCCACGCAGCGACGTGCTTACGGCCGACAGCCAGCTGGCTGCTGATCTGACTCAACTGCCCGCTCTGCACAAGCAGCTCGATCAGGCTTATGACGAGCTCGCCGTGCTTGCGGGCCGCGTGCCATCCAGCTCGCAGGTGCCGCCATTCGACATCGAGCAATTCACGCTGCCGCGGGATATTCCCGTGAGCCTACCCGCCCGGCTGGTGCGCCAGCGTCCCGACGTTCTTGCCGCCGAGTCGCAACTTCATGCGGCGAGCGCGGCGATCGGGGTGGCGGTCGCTCAGGAGTTTCCGGATATCAGCTTGTCGGGTTCCGTTACGCGAGAGGCGCTGACCGCGGCCGATCTGTTTCATCAATTCAATACGCTTTGGGGGATCGGAGGATCCTTGACGCAGCCGATATTCAAAGGCGGGGCGCTGCGCGCGCAGGTGCGTGCTGCGCGCGATGCCTTCAAGGCCGAGGCCGCCACCTATCAGGCCGTCGTACTGGAAGCGCTTGGGCAGGTTGCGGACGACCTATGGGCCTTGCAATACGATGCACAGATTCTCACCGTCGATCGGCACTCGATGGACGTCGCATACGAGGCCTTGAAGCTGCAACAGAAAAGCTACTCGGTCGGCACGACCACGGTGTTGAACTTGATCGCGGCGGAACGCGCCTATGCACAGGCGCGGCTCAGCTATGTCAGTGCTCGAGTACAGCAGTTCACCGACAGCGCAAGTCTCCTGACCGCATTGGGCGGAGGCTGGTGGAACGACAAGATCGAGGCCACTGCGCGGTAGGTGCTCCGCGATTCCTCAGTTGCTTGTTCGAGCGCGGATGTGCGCCATCGCCGGCGCCGTTTCCTTCGCGTACAAGACTGCGACGACCGTGACCAGTGCAAGGGCGATCATCAGAATCGACACTGGCCAGGTGGCGCCATGATTTCGGCCGACGATCGCCGCAGCGATTACGGGTACCAGCCCGCCCCCGATAGGCGCAGCGAGTTGATAACCCAAGGATGCGCCGCTGTAGCGAAGATTGGAGGGAAACATTTCGCTCAAGAAACTTGCCTGAACTCCATACATGATGCCGTGTCCCAGGGACATGCCGATTACAAACCCCAGAACGACGGTCAAGGGGTCGCGTGTCTCGATCGCCCAGAAGATCGGAAATGACAAAGCGATCGCAGCCAGGCAACCGAGCAGATAGACCGACCGTCGTCCGATTCGATCGGAGAGCGCGCCGCACAACGGAATCGTAATCAGCTCGACCGCGGCGCCGAGCGCGATCGCTCCGAGAACGAGGGTGCGTGAAAGAGCCATGTTCGTCACGGCATAGCTCAGGCCGAAAATCGTGATCACGTAGATCCAGGAGACCTCCGTGATTCGCGCGCCAAGTCCGATGCACAAGTCCTTCGGATGCCGAAGGATGGTGTCGAGAACCGGAAAACGCACGATTTTTCCTTCGCGCACATTGCGCTTGAAGTCCGGGGTTTCTTCGACACGCAGGCGAATGAAAGTCCCGACTATGACCAGCACCGCGCTGGCGAGGAATGGCAGCCGCCAACCCCAGTTCGTGAACTGCGCGTCGTCCAGCCTCCCCAGCGCGAAGAATGATGCGGTGCCGATGGCCATACCGAGCGGGAACCCGATTTGCACGACGCTGCCATAGAAGCCACGACGGAGTGGCGGCGAGTGCTCGATTACCATCAACACGGCGCCGCCCCACTCTCCGCCCACCGCAATGCCCTGGACCAAGCGGCATGCGACCAGCAAAATCGGCGCGGCCACGCCAATGGTTGCATAGGTGGGCAGCAATCCGATCAGCATGGTGCCAACTCCCATGCCCACCAATGTCAGGACCAGCATCGATTTACGCCCCATCCGATCGCCGAAATGACTCAATATGATGGCACCCAGGGGTCGCACGAAAAATCCCACGCCTATGGTAGCGATCGACAGCAGCTTGCCCGTCAATGGGTCGTAGGTTGGGAAAAAAATCTTGTTCAAGACCAACGAGGCCGCGGTGGAGTAGATCAGAAAGTCATACCATTCAATGGTTGTACCGATTGCGCTCGCTGCGACTATCCTGCGCATTGCGACATCTTTGTCGCTGCTTGCCGCCGTGAAATCGGAAATGACCTGTTCTTGTTTTTGCATGGTGGAATCCCTTCGCGCGTGATTTTCCGGGCAACGAGCTGCGACTTCGGCCTTAGGGCCTGTTCTTGAACACCCGGATAATAGCCTATTCCTTCGCGGCGGCAATCTGGCGCCCGCCGAATCATACGCAGGTGAAAAGGCCGTCTTTCACCAGAGGTCGGTGGTGGCGCGTAGCCGCGATAGGGGCCGCGCGGTTGCCATGGAGCGGGACGCGAGGTAGGCTCTGAGGTTCGTTCCCACCACTACGCGCGAGGTCGAGAGAACTATGATTGCTCAAAACACGAATCTCGGCTGGATCAGCTGCGCACTTGGATCAGCCACGCCGCCAATCGGCTAGCGCTTAAGTTTGCTTTCGCCGCGCACGGTGGGCGGTTCGCGCCTGCCCCGCGTCGTCACGTTCCGCTGAAACCAGCCCACGTTCGGCCCCCTCACCATGGGGCGCCGCGGTGCCGTTTTATGAATCGCAGGTTTCAGAAATGTCTAAAGAAACAAATTCGCTCGCACAGCTCGGCTGGCGGCCGTTCTATTCACAGCAATTGACCCTGGAGGACTTGTTCGAAGGCTTCCCTGCGCGGGTGGCGGTCGTGCAGCGCAGCCTCATCACAGTGCTGGCCGAATCCGGAGAGCACTGTGTAACTTTGTCGCAACGTCTGCAGGCTGACTGCGCCACGCCGAGTATCACCGTTGGCGACTGGGTCTTCGTTCGAAATGAGACGTCTCAAGTCGCGCGGATACTGGAGCGGCAATCACTTATCGCGCGGATGGCGGCGGGTACCGAACCGGGACCTCAGTCCATCGCCGCGAACGTGGATACGCTGTTCGTTGTGACATCCTGCAACGCTGATTTCAATCCGTCTCGCCTCGAGCGTTATTTGGCCATCGCGTACGAAGCCCGGGTAAATCCCGTCATCGTGCTGAGCAAGGTGGATACTTGTGCGGATCCCGAAGGCTACATCGCGGCAGCTCAGCGCGCTTCGAAGGATGTACCGGTGATCACGATAAACGCCACGGACGCGGATGCTTCGCTCGCGTCGGCAGGACCCTGGTTGGGAGATGCGCAAACCGTGGCGTTCGTCGGGTCCTCGGGAGTAGGTAAATCGACGTTGATCAATTCGTTGCTTGGCGCGAACCAACAGCAGACCCAGCAAATCCGGCAAGATGACGAGAAGGGCCGTCACACCACCACGGCTCGGCATTTGTTTCGAGCGCCCTGTGGCGTCTGGTTGATCGACACGCCCGGAATGCGCGAGCTGAAGATTGGTGCAGTTCAACGGGGTCTTGGTCGTACCTTCGTTGATATTGAGTCGCTGGCCGCCGAATGCCGCTTCAGGGATTGTAGTCACCGGCGTGAAACGGCATGCGCGGTACGCGGCGCGCTGCAAGACGGCAGGCTCGATCCCCGTCGGCTGGAGAATTATTTGAAGCTATCCCGCGAAGCAGAGCGAGCCGCAACTCCGCCCTGGATTCTCCGCCGGGAGCAATCTCAATTTGGCCGGATCGCCCGCGCGGCGCAAAAAAGACGCAGGAAGGACACAGGACGGGAGTAGCTGGCCCGGCGCTACATAGAATCGGCGCGCCGAGCCCAGACGATCCAGAGTGGGTCGGCGTCCATCGGCGAGCGGTCCCATATCGAGGGCGTTTCATAGCCGCCCGCCCGCTCGAAATAGGAGCGCACCACCTGCAGCCGCCGCACAGCCGGGAGGGCATGCCAGGCCCGGATCGCCTTAGTCGGGAAGCACCGATGCGACAGTGCGATCATGTGCACGCCTCCCGGGCGCAGCACCCGCGCGCAGGACCGAAACACCGCCACGGGCTGCGTCAGGTATTGGAGCGAGACTGCGTTGACGACGGCATCGAAGCTCGCGTCCGCGAACGGCAGCTCGGGCTGCCGGTTCAGGTCCTGCACGGCATGCTGCGTCAGCCGCGGATTGCGCTCGAGCTCGAGTCTGTTCATGCCGAGCCCGGCGACCTGTGCGAATGCCATCTCGTCGGGAAGATGAGATACCCAGGAGGACATCAGGTCGAGGATGGCGCCCCCCGGCGGCAATAGCTCTCGATAAGCCTGCGTCAGCGCAGCAATCGTCGGCGCATCGATGTGCACGACAAAGCGTGGCTGCGCATAGAAGTCCGCGTCATCGTCCTCATCCTGTCGGTCGAAGAATCCGAGTGGAAAATCTGGTTCATTGGACATGGACGACGCCATCGGTACCGGGTTCAGGATCGGTATGTGACCGACGCGAGATTATCCCTTCTCGAACATCGCCGTATAGCGACGCTGCATCTCTTCCGGGGTCACCGTCTCCAAATGACCGCCGATCAGCCATTCGTGGCCAAAAGGGTCGCGCACGGTACCGGATCGTTCGCCATAGAATTGGTTCTGAAGTGGCCGAACGACGCTCGCTCCGGCGGCAACAGCTTGCTCGAAAGTGCTGTCCACGTCAGCGACGTGCAGGTGAATCGAGAAAGTGGTCCCACCGAGGGACTTTGGTCCGCGAATGCCGTTTTCCGGATATTCGTCGGACAGCATAAGCGTCGCGGGGCCGATTTTGATCTCCGCGTGACCGATTCGGCCGCTGGGCTCCGTCAAGCGAAACAGCTCTGTAGCGCCAAAGGCGCGCGAATAGAAGTCGATTGCCTCAGCCGTGCTGTGCACTCGCAGATAAGGGTAGAGCTCATGAATGTCGGCCATTGTAGTCTCCATATTCGAAACGTTGGATCCAGGGGCGCCGGCCAATTCAGCGACGCGTAGCCTATTGTTCGCGATGATGGCGAAGCGGTCTTGAATATTTCTTACCTGGATTTCAGCGGGCGGAAATCCGGGCCGTGGATTCGTTGATGCAAAATGCTGTCGGGGCCTCTCGGCCGATACTGTGTGGGCGTGACACCGGCGAACTCGCGGAACTCCCGAGTCATATGCGCCTGATCCGCATAGCCGGTCGAAGCGGCAAGATCCGCCAGTCTCGCAATATTCCCTTTCGCAAGACTGCGCAGAACTTCCGTGAAGCGTTTCACGCGATAGAAGTGCTTCGGGGTCAATCCAACTGCCGCACGGAAAAGCGCATTGAAATGCCTGGGGCTGTATCCGGCGGCCCGTTGCATGTCGGCGACGCGGCAGGTTGGTCCGGTGTTTTGATGGAGCGCCAAGGTGTGTGCAATGGCAGGGTGAATCAGCAGCGGGCGACGGAGGCGCGCTATTAACTCTTCCTCCAAAATGCGGAAAGCAGCTGCGGGGCTGTGAGATGCCAGCAATTGCTCGCGTAATGCCTCGCCGCGAGATCCCCAAAACGCATCGATCGGCACGTGGCGGTCAGTGAGCTCCGTAATTGGCGCGCCGAGAATTGCGCCGGCAGCGCCCGGACGAAAGGAGACTCCCACAACCGAGCCAGCAGGCTTCGTGCCTGACTCGTAAAAATTCCATTGTGGTCCGTGGACGATCCCGCGCGACCAAACCAGAGGATGCGCCGTTGATGTTGCCGGTCGGCAGACAATGGGGGTGTCGTGCAGCGCGATAATCAATTGTGCACCCGCCGACGGCAGCATGCGTTCCCCATAGGGCTGCGGTTCGTCGCGCTGCGACCACCAGAAGCACTCGACAAACGCGCCTAGCGGTGAAGTAGGTCGGTACCGAATGAGCCGCATGGCGATTCCCCTATCGAGTTTCCTTGACGATGCGGCCGTTGAGCGGCTGGACCGCGCGGACGTCGTGCGGATACAGCTTGGCGAATGCGTTAATCTGCTTTCGGGAGATATCGACCGGGGTTTTGAGCACAAACCAAACGACCCCCTCGGTACACGGCGGTGCCGTCACGGACCCTGAGTATGTGTAATAGCCTAAATTTTCCGGCAAAAGCCCGGCGGGATTGATTTCGACGCCGGCAATTGCCTGCTCCTCGTGAGAGAAATCCGCCAGTACCCTGCTCTCGGTCGTCGGCATATGGTCCCAAAGCTGCTGGATGGTGCTGTTTGCGGCGCCGGCCTGCAAAAGCACTGCGACCCCGGCAACCTTGCCCTCGGGGGTTTGGTACATCAGATGAATTACCATGTCGTAGAGCTTGCCGTGAACGCGCTCTTCGCTCGGCTGGTGAAAATGAAATTGCGTCAGCTGGTAGCGTTCATCGCCGACGATCATCAAGTCGCCGCTTCCCGGCGAGTCATGATAATTCACGCGGATCGTGTGACCATTGTTGACCATGAACTTAAGCGGCGCGCTTTTGGATTCGAAGCGCAAGGCGGGAAGATCAGCCTTCTCCGGGTTCCGAATATCGATAGGCGACTGTGCCCGGCCCCGATTGCAGGCGGCATAGTCCGGATCGAGCTCGCCCCAATGGTCGGGACCTTTTGGTCCTTCGTACTCCCAGCGCGTCTTCCATTGCGCCTGCGATTGCGCCGGCACCAGCATGACGGCAACCACACATACACCCGCCATCAAGCGACTGCGCTGATGCATACCGTCCCTCCCGCAATTGCGCTTGCAGATTAATGCACGCCGGCTCCTTAAGCCATGTCTCACAGTGTACATTCATGGCGATGCCCATTGGGCGCTCTGAAAGGACCGCGAGATGCCGAAAGGGAGCTGCATATGTGGGAAGGTCTCTTTCGAGATTCACGGAATCATCCGTTCTGCTAGGTACTGCCACTGCGCCACGTGCAGGAAATTTTCCGGCACGGCCTACGCCGCGTGGGGATTGGTTCAGGCGAGTCATCTGGTCGTGACCGGCGCCGATTCGGGTGTTACCAGGTTCGATTCGGGAGGCGGACTTCGGGCCTTTTGTAGCACGTGCGGTTCTCCGCTTTGGTACGAGCCTGCCAATGTACCTGCGTATCGCGGCGTACCACTCGGCGTAATCGATGAGGGCGACGTACCGACACCGGAGATGCATGTCTGGATGAAGTCGAGCGTATCGTGGGCGTCGATCGACGACCTGCTCCCGCGGCATGACACCCATCCTTAAAAATTACGAGCCAAAGAAAGGCTTACGACCCAAAGAAAGACTTACGACCCAAAGACTCTGCGCAGGAACTGAATTCGCCGCAGCATCGCCTCCTTCGCAACGCTGCTGCTTGCGGCCAGCAGATCGAAGCCATGAACGCCGCCCTTGATCTCGTTCAAGTCCACCTCGACGCCTTTGTCCTTCAATGCGCGGGCGTAATCTGCGCCTTGGTCGTGCAAAAGATCGAACTCCGGCGTTTCGACGTACGCCGGCGCGAGGCTGGAGACATCGCCGTTGATGGGCGAGGCGTAACGCGGGATTCCGGCGGAAACCGGGCGTCCGAGATAGGTTTCCGCGATCGACACAGTCGATGCTGCCTTGAAGGGTGGCACGTCGACGTAAGCGGCGAATGAGGGCCGATTGCAGGCTAGGTCGACGCACGGATAAATCAGCAATTGGCCGCGCAGCGAAATGCCGTCTTCCTGCCAGGCTCGTTGTGCCACCCCCGCAGCGAGGCCGCCCCCCGCGCTATCGCCACCCACGACGAGGCGCCCCTTGTCGATGCCCAGCGTCTCCGCATTCGAGATTGCCCAACGCAGCGCCGCGTGGCAGTCATTGAAGCCTGCTGGAAACGGATATTTGGGCGCCAGCCGGTACTCGACAAAAATCACGAGGCAATCCGCCTCACGGGCGTAGCACAGTGCATTCTCAAAATGCTGGGGTGCGGGCTTCATGACGAAGGCGCCGCCGTGGTAGTACACCAACGCGGGAGCAGGCGACCGCAAATTCTCGGGCCGTATGATCAAAATCGGAACAAGGTAATTATCGGTGCTTGAGATCTTGGCTCGGGTGATGAGCGGCTTGAACTTGCGCCGATGTATCGAGTTCACTGCAGACAGAAAGTGCTGCATTCCCGCCAGCAACCAGCGATTCGTCGGCAGCGCATGACCTTTTATGGACTTCAATTCAGGGTGGATGTTCAACGGGATTCTCCTTCGGTGGATCTAGCTCGATGCGCGCGGGAGGCAACATCGTTGGCGGCTGCATCGCGTATGGAGCGTCTTATGGGGAGCGTGAACTTCGAGCATGCGCGCTTAGATCTCCGGGGCGATACCAAGCGAGGCGGCGAGTGCATGAAGCCGCTTGTCCCGCGTCCATAACTGGCATCCTTCAATCGCTGCTGCTGCAAGCAACTGGGCATCTGTGTAGCCAATACCTCGCCCATATAGCTTTCGAGCCTCGATGAAGCTCATGACTTCTTCGTGTTCGGCGACGACAACCGAACGAAGTTGCTGCAACAGTTCAAGTGTAACATCGCGGTTCGAGAGGTTCCCGCAAGCGAGTTCACCAATCACGAAGGGATGCACCAGGACGACGCCGAGGCGAAGGTGCTCGGCAAGTTCAGGCAGACCTGAGCGAAGGTAGTCAATCCAGACTGAGGTATCGGCGAGAATCACGCCCGTGTTGACGCACGCCTTCTTGGCACCGACAGCAGTTGAGGCTGTGTGCCGCCGAGCTTGGCAAGGCGCAAGGCGCTTTCCCGTTCGATCAGTGCTTTGAGCCCTTCACGCAGTACCGCCGATCGATCAAGGCCCCCGGTGAGCTTGGTTGCCCGTGCGAGTAATTCATCATCGAGCGTAACGGTCGTGCGCATCGAATTCTCCGTTTGAGGCATCAATGATAGCACCATTTGATGTCCGATTTCGATCCTACGAAGGGCGTTGATTGCGGTAATTCGCACCCTTTTTGCTTCGACGCGCTGCCGGTTCTAATCTCGCCGCCGATCACATCAGCAAGTATGCTTCTGGCTGTTGTTTAGGAGATGACCCCTTGTCCAGCGATGCCGATCGGCCGAAGCCCACGGTGTTTGTCAGCTATGCCTCGGAGGATCGCGAGGCGGCAAGACGCATTGGGGATGCACTATCGGGTCATGGACTCGTAGTTTGGTTCGACGAAAGCGAACTGGGCGGCGGCGATGTCTGGGATCAGAAGATCCGCAAGCAGATTCGTGAGTGCGACTACTTCATGGCACTGGTGTCGGCTCACACCGAGGCTCGACACGAAGGCTATTTTCGCAGGGAGTGGCGGCTGGCGGTCGAACGGACCCTCGATATGGCCGACGATCACACCTTTCTATTGCCCGTCGTCATCGACGGCACGATTGAGGGGCGCGCACGCGTGCCCGAAAAATTTCTCAGTGTCCAATGGCTGAAGCTTCCCGGCGGTCAGGCAACACCCGCACTGGAAGCTCTCTGCCGCCGCCTGGTGTCTGGAGATGATGCCGCACCACCGGCAGCCAAGAAGGCCTCTCGATCTACCGGCGGCGCTTCACCGTCAGCGGCCCCCATTCCCCGCGAATTTCCCAGGCAGGAGCCCGGGCAGAAGGTGAAGTTCTGGGTCGAGGTGGCGGGGTGGACGTTTTGGTCGGGTTGGGCGCTGTATAAGCGACTGCCGCGTTGGATCCGGATTCTGCTCATCTTCTGGCTCATCGTTTTGTTCTTGGAGCGGGGCTGCGGTAGATCGGGACATCGCGAGTACTCCGACGATGCCCAGAAAAAGGTATCGAATCATGATACGGCTCTTGCCATCCCAGCAATCAAGCAGCAGATGCAGGGGCTTCCGGAGACGGTGCGGCAGGCGACCCAAGCCGCCTTGAACGGCGTTCCGTTGCAGAGCATTCCCCTGAACGGGGGTACCTTGAGCGGCGCTGCCTCGAGCGGTGTTCCGGAAAAGTCGATCGCGGTGCTGCCGTTCGTCGATATGAGCGAGAAGAAAGACCAGGAATACTTTTCGGATGGCCTGTCCGAGGAGCTTCTAGACCTGTTGGCCCAGGTGCCTGAGCTGCGCGTGCCGGCGCGGACTTCATCGTTTTATTTCAAGGGCAAACAAGCCACCGTCGCCGAGATCGCCAAAGCATTGAGCGTCACGCACGTTTTGGAAGGCAGCGTACGGAAAGATCATGGCACCGTGCGAGTCACCGTGCAGCTGATCCGCGCCGACACCGGCTACAACGTGTGGTCGAAGACCTATGATCGCGACTTGAAAGACCTTTTCGAGGTCCAGGACGAGATCTCCAACGCGGTGGTCGCCGCCTTGAAGATTCAGTTGCTGCCGACGCAACATCTGGTCAGCGCGTATGCGACGACGAGCGTGGATGCCCACGATGCATTTCTGTTGGGCTGGCAATTGCATTTCCTCGGCGACGCCGACGCGGACCGCCGGGCGATTGCTGCATTTCACAAGGCCTTGGCCGCCGATCCCTCCTACGCGCCGGCATACGTCGGGCTTGGCATGGCCACCATTTCGTTACCGTCCGACTCGGGCGGGTTGGGAGCCCCGGTTTATCAGGAATCCATGAGCTACGTGGATCGCGCCATCGAGTTGGCCCCCCAGCTCTCCATCGCATACTCGGCGCGCGGCATATTCCGCCTGGAGCACCAGGATTGGCGCGGTGCGCAGGCTGATATCGCGCAGGCGGCCACCCTCGATCCTCGCGACAGTCAGGCGCAGCGTTACTTGAGCCGATATCTCGCGAGCCAGGGTTTGCTGACTGAGGCCGTTGCTGCGAGCCGGCGGGCGATCGAGATCGATCCGCTGGACATATTCGCGCTGGAGAATTTGGCTAACTTTCTGGCGGCCAGCGCCGACTACGCCGGCGCGCGCGAGGCATTGCGCCGAGCCCGCGAGATCAATCCCGCCGATTGGGATTTATGGTACGAATCCGGCCTGGTAGAGGTGCTCAGTGGACACTCCGCGGAGGCGTTGGCGGCATCCCGGCAAATTTCGCTTGAAGGATACCGGTGGACAGTCGCGGCGATGGCACACCATTCACAGGGTGAGGTAGCGGAGGCACGTCGCCTCACGGCAGATTTGATCAAGAAATACGGACACAGCGAACCGTATGCCGTGGCGCGCGTGCTCGCCTGGTGCGGCGACACGGAACGTGCGTTCGAGTGGCTGACTCGGGCATATGCGGCGCATGACGACCGGATGGAGTCGGTCAAATATGATCCACTGCTTTCTCAATTGAGAACGGATCCGCGCTACCAGGCGTTGCTGCGGACGATGAATCTTTGATTTGTCGCGCTCTCACTTCGTCACGCTGGTGAAATCGGCAGCCGGCATGTCGGAGGTGCGCCCGAAAAAGCGGTCGAGATCCTCGCTCGTGGCAGCGCGACGAGTTTGTGTCGAAAGGGCATTGAACGCCTCGCTCATGCGTTGTTCGGCCCGCTTCACGGCGGCGGTTTGCGCGATGGCGTTGCGCCAGCGCAATAGTGACGCATGGCGCTCGGCCTCGAAGCCATGTTGCTCCAGATACCGTGCCCACGGGTAAGTGGCGATGTCGGCGATCGAATAGGCATCGCCGGCCAGCCATACTCGCTCGCGCAGCCGTTCGTCCAACAGGCCATAGAGGCGCCGGGCGAGCGCGAAGTAACGTCCATGCGCGTAAGGTTCGCTGTCTTTCGGCAACAGGCGAAAATGGTTCAGCTGCCCGAGCATCGGACCGATGGAGGACATCTGCACCATCAGCCATTGCATGATTTCGTAGCGGGCGGGCCCGTCAGCGGGGAGCAACCGGCCGCTGCGCTCCGCAAGCCAGAAGAGGATGGCGCCGGATTCCGCCAGCGGGCCTGGCAGCAGCGGATCGATCAGCACGGGCACCTTGCCCAACGGGTTCAGGGCCAGGAATTGCGGCGTAAACTGCTCACCGCCGAACACCGCCACATGGCGGAGCTCATAAGCCAGTTCAAGCTCCTCCAACATGATCACCACCTTGGTCACATTGGGGCTGTTCATGCCGTAGAGGATCATGCCGGCGCTCCCAGCGTTGCCGGCAAGGTCTTCACGCCCCGAACGTTGGAGAGCACGGAGCGAGTGGCGCGCGCGGCATCAACCTGGAAATCCGGAAAGCGCTTGAACAGTTCCTCGAAGACGATCCGCAGTTCGAGCCGGGCCAGGTGCATGCCGAGGCAGCGGTGAATGCCGAACCCGAAATAGATCGATTCGGGTGCGCCGTGGCGTGAAACATCGAACACATCGGGTTCTGCGAATTTCCGCTCATCGCGAGTCGCGGCGGCCGTGAGCAGCATCGTCTTTGAGCCCTCCGGGATCGTCACGCCGTGCAGCGTGACGTCGCGCGTCGTGGTTCGCCCCTGCAGCTGAGAAGGTGGATCGAAGCGCAATATCTCCTCGACCGCGCCCTGCATCAGACCCGGGTTCTCGATCAGCTTCTTGCGCTCGCCGGGGAAGCGCTGGAAGGCCATGGCACCATTGGGAATGGTCTTCGCAACCGTCTCGTGCCCGGCAGCGGCCATTTCCGCGAAGCGGAAGGCCAGTTCCTCGTCCGTCAGCCGACGGACGGCTCCTTCATCGTCCTGAACCTCGCTTTCAATCAAGTGGGTGATGGGGTCATTGCGCGGATGAGCCCTGCGCTCCTCCACCAGATCCAGGTAGATCGCGTTGGCGGCGGCCATCGTGTCGGCGAGCTCGGCCAGCCCCGACGCGTCGTCCCGATTCAGCAATTTGTTGGTGAGCCTGTGAATTTCCTGGCGAAACTCCCGCGGAATGCCTATCAGCTCGCTGATCACCTGCAACGGAACCTGCAGGGCAAACTCTTGGACGAAATCGAACTCCTGCTTCTGCGCCGCCTGATCGAGGAGGGAAATCACGAGATCGCGAATGAAGGGTTCGAGTGCCGCCATTCGATTCGGCGTAAAAACCCGGGTGATCAGCGCCTTGTGCCAGCGATGTTCAGGCGGATCCTTGACGATGAGCAGGGGAACCATTGCGTCGAAACCCTCGATGGTCACCCCGCCTGCGCTCGAGAAGGCCTTGAAGTCGCGATGCGCATCCAGCACATCCGCGAAGCGCGAAAGGGCCCAGAAGTTCAGCGGCTCGCAGTGGTACACCGGCGCCTCGTCCCGCAACTGTTTGTAGATCGGGTACGGATCGTGCGCAAAATCCTTGTCGTAGGGATTGAACTCGACCATCACCGGGCCTCCGCATACCTATTCGGTTTCAGCCGAGTATAGAACCACCCGGGTACAACGTCTCTATCGCGAGCGGCTCGCTGCGGCGATACTACCTGCATGATTCCACCGCATCGCCCGGCGCATTCGGCACAGATGAATCCTGAGCTGAACACCAAGGAAATCGCCGAGGCGCCGGTTGCCTCGGATGGGCTTGCCAAGCCGCGGATATACGCCGCCGTTGCGGCGGTCTCGTTCGGCACCATCGTGACCTCGGTGGACGGAACGATTGCGAACATCGCCCTGCCGACGCTGGCGCGCGATCTTCACGTTCAACCATCCGCGGCAGTCATGGTCATCACGGTCTACCAGCTCGTGTTGATGATGACGTTGCTGCCGTTCTCGGCGCTGGGTCAGCGTCTCGGGCTGCGTGCTGCATATTACTGCGGGCTGACTGTGTACGCCGGCGCGAGTGTGTTTTGTTTTTTTGCGCACAGCCTGCCATTTCTGGTGCTCGTTCGCGCGCTGCAGGCGCTCGGCTGCGCCGCCGCCTCGAGCGTCAGCTCCGCCATGATCCGAAACATCTATTCCCTGTCGCGTCTCGGGCGAGGGCTCAGCTTCAATACCGTGATCGCCGCCTCCGCCGCATCCCTTGCACCCACCGTGGGCGGGGCCATCCTCACGGCGGCGCCATGGCCCTGGCTCTTCGCCACCGTTGCGCCCTTTGCGCTACTTGCACTTTTGATTGGACGGAAAGCGCTTCCCGAGACTCCGCGGCACGAGGAGCCTTACGATGTGCTGGCCGCGGTGATGTGTGCAGCAACCTTCGGCTTGGTGATCTTCGGCCTGGAGAGTGCCATCAGCGGCGACTCGCCGGTCATCTCCGCCGGCCTGGTCGCCTCGGGCATCGCTCTTGGGTACCTGTTCGTGCGACGTGAATTCGATCAAGTGTTCCCGATATTGCCCGTCGATCTTTTGCGCATCAAGGAGATCGCGCTGCCTTGTATCGGATCGCTGGCCGCCTACCTGGGAATGACGATCGTGCTCGTCGCATTGCCTTTTCGCCTGCAGCAGCAATTTCACTTCACGCCGGCCGCCGCCGGCGCCGTGCTCGTGCCCATGCCGCTGGTAAGCGTGGTTGTGGCGCCGGCGTCAGGACTGTTGTCCGATCGCGTTCCTGCAGGATTGCTCGGCGGCATCGGCATGGGACTCGGCTTCATAAGCATGATCTGCCTTGCCCTTCTGCCGGCCGATCCCCATCGGTTCGACGTCTTGTGGCGCGTTGCGCTGTGCGGTCTTGGGTTCGGCATGTTCTTCTCGCCCAACGCGCGTCAAATCATCGGCGCCGCACCGGCCGCGCGAGCAGCAGCAGCGGGAGCACTGTTTTCGACTCTTCGCGGCGCCGGACAGACGCTGGGTGCAACCGCCATAGCCGCGCTGCTGTCGTTTGGACTTGGCACCGGTCCGGTGCCGGGGCTGATTGCGGCGGGATTCACTCTCGTTGCCGGCATTTGCAGCGTCGCGGTCCTGCGGCGTTCCGCGGATCGCGGATGAGGACGGGCGCGTCGGTATACTCGCCTTGGTGTTGACGCCATACCAACCGGTTGGCACGATTGAGGCATGGAGCGAAAAAAAATAGCACCTGAGCCCAAAATCGGGACTCGCGGCAGGCTGCTGAATGCCGCATTTTCCTTGATCCGCGAAAAAGGCTACTCCTCGACCTCGGTCGAGGATTTGTGCCTGCACGCCGGTGTGACCAAAGGTGCATTCTTTCATCATTTCAAGAGCAAGGAAGCGCTTGCGGTGGCGGCCGCGAATCACTGGTCCGAGACTACCGGAGCTTTTTTCGAGGCTGCGCCCTACCACGAGGAGGACGATCCCCTCGATCGGGTGCTCGGGTATCTCAAATTCCGCAAGGCGATCTTGCAGGGGGACATTGCGCAGTTCACGTGCTTGGTCGGGACCATGGTGCAGGAGATCTACGCCACCAGTCCCGACATCCGCGAGGCTTGCGCGGCGAGCATCTGCGCGCATGCCGAGACGCTGGAAGCGGACATCGCCGCAGCGATGAAGCGCTATCGGATTCGCGCTTCGTGGACTGCGCAGAGCCTGGCGCTGCATACGCAGGCCGTGCTGCAGGGTGCTTTCATCATGGCGAAAGCCAAGGGCGGCGCGGCGGTCGCGGCCGCCAGCATCGATCACCTGTACCGCTACATCGAGTGTTTGTTTCAGAGGCGCAAAAAGAAGGAGATGTCATGAGCACCAGCAATACCTATCTCGCCGTGTTCCTTGGCAGCAAAACCGGACCGCGACGAAAGGCCTGGGACGCGCTGCCTGAAGCCGCTCGCCGCGCGAAGGAGCAAGAGGGCATAGCGGCCTGGGGTGCGTGGGCGCAGAAACATCAAGCCGCCATCGTCTTCATGGGAGGACCGTTGGGTAAAACCAAGAGGGTCGGGCAAAACGGAATCGTCGACGTCGGTAATGAAATGGGCGCAGTTACGATCGTGCGTGCGGATTCGCACGAGGCTGCCGCCAAGCTTTTCGAGAAGCATCCGCATTTCAGCATTTTCCCGGGCGACGCCGTCGAGATCATGCCCGTGCTGCCCATACCGGGCGCTTGAGGGGGGTTTAAGCCCGAGATGCCGCGATGGCCGGCTACATCGTCATCCTGGGTACGATGTTCGGCAGATCTGCGGTGGTGCGTATGCCCGGCGCCGCCGCACAAACGTACGGCACCGCATTGATGACCCGATAAGCCGTGATCGCGGCCATCGAGGAGGACACCTGGTCTCGGCCGACGGGGAAGGTGACGTTGATGTCGATCGGCGTCTCTCCCTCGATGAGAAGCCGCCATCCACTTCGGCGCAGATCCCAGTCCTGGTCGACGCTGGTCGTGCAGTACCAATTGAGCCGGTAGCGAATGATCGCCTTACCCTTGCGCATTCCGGACACGCAAATGCGCTGTGCCGCGATGGTGCCCTTTTCGATGGGCGTACCGCCCGGCAACAGGAAGCGTTCTTTGGCGCTGGCGGTTTCGCCTAATACTTCAAAGCCATCGACGGGCACATTCAAGGCCTTGGCGACCAAATTAACCGACTGTTCAAAACCGTGAGAAATGTGGGCCAGAAGGTTCGGATCGAATTTATTGCCGGGTTGCCGGCCGAAGCCCATCCCGACCACTTGTACGTCGGGGCAGCTTGCCGGAATGTCGGCAAACTCATCGATCGTCATGCACTCCATGCGGCGTGACATCGAGGCGGCCACCAGCGGCAGTGCTTCGGAGCTGAATCCCGGACTCGCGCCGGTGGCGTGAATGGATGCCCCGCCTTTGAGGCAGGCCGCTTCCGTACGGCGGCGTACCTCGGGATCCATGCGATCCGGCTCGAGATAATCGACGCGCGAGGTGGCGATGTTGATTCCCGCCTCGAGGAAGCGGCACACATCGTCGATGTTGCATCCTTCCTGCACGGCCACCACGCAATCGGGCTTGAGAGCAATTATCTTCTCAATGTCGCGGGTTGCGGTTACCCCGGTCGGAGCGAGGCCGCACAACTCACCGGCATCACGGCCTTCCTTCGCCGCTGAGTGAACATAAACCCCCACCAATTCCAGCTCCGGACTGCGAATGAGCTCGCGCAAACTGCTCTCGCCAATTCGTCCCGTGGCCCACTGAACGACCCGATAAGTTTTCATTGGCGTTTACCGACAGGCATGACGTAGACGTGGAGCTTGGAGAGCTTTTCGGCCGGGTTGAATTCATAGATGGTGACCGTGTTGGAGACATCCGTCACGCCGCCTCGCGAATTACGCTCCTCCATTTCGAGATACACGAGCCCCGGAACCTCGGTAATCCGCCGCAGCGTGCCTTCCCACTCGGTCATGCCGCCGTATTCGCCGATCAGCTTCTTGTATTGCTGCCAATTCGAGATCTCCGCGCGCTCGCCCAAGAATACGCCCAGGCGTCGAAAACCCTTCAGATCGACCAACTCCTCCAGCGGCGCCCAATCGGCCTCGGCAAAGCCCGGCTTTTTGATCTTATTGATGACCGTCAGAAAGCGCTCGGAGTATTGCACCACCTTGCGTGAAAGGCCTTTGTAGTTTTCGGAACTCGGCATTTCGTTGGCCATTGCTTTGCCTCGGTGTGTGGTGGTGTGATCGAAAGGATGCCAGCAACTGCATTGAAGCTCCCGGCAAGCTACCATAAGAGCCGGGTATTTTTAATGGCACGGTGTGGCTCGAGCGACACCTGAAAGGGGCGTGGTTATGGTTCAGGTAATGAAGGGCTTCCGGATTCTCGAGGTGGCTCAGTTTACATTCGTCCCGGCGGCAGGGGCGTTGCTCGCCGACTGGGGTGCGGACGTGATCAAGATCGAGCATCCGGTACGCGGCGACACCCAACGGGGCTTCATCAATATGGGCGGCGTATCGGTCGATCCGAACCGCCACCCGCTGATCGAGCATCCCAACCGGGGTAAGCGTAGTGTCGGCATCGATGTCTCCAAGCGTGAAGGGCAGGAGCTCCTGTACGAAATTGCCAAAACGGCCGACGTCTTTCTCACCAACTATCTGCCTTCGGTGCGGCAGAAGAACAAGTTCGATATCGAGCACATTCGCGCGGCGAACCCCAACATCATCTATGTGCGCGGCAGTGCTTACGGCGACAAGGGACCAGAGCGCGACGTGGGCGGCTACGACGGTACGGCATTTTGGTCGCGCAGCGGCGTGGGCTACTCCATGACTCCCGAGGAGCTCGAAGGACCGCTCTCGCAGGGCATTCCCGCATTCGGCGACTCCATCGGCGGCATGAGCATCGCGGGCGGAATCGTCGCATCCCTGTTGCATCGTTTGCGGACGGGCGAGGCCCTCGAAGTGGATGTTTCCCTGCTCAGCGCGGCCTGGTGGGCGGCCGGTGCGATGGTGACCCAGGGCATGGAAAAGGGAGTCATCATGCGAAATCCCATGCCCGTTTCCGGTGGCTCGGCGAAGAATCCACTCCTGGGAAATTTCACAACCTCCGACGGCGAAACGATCAACCTATGTATGCCGAGCCCAACCGGCTACATTCGCGACACATTCGAGCATTTGGGAATTCCGGAAGCCGCCGATGATCCACGCTTCGCCGATGTCTACAAGTTGATCGAAAACTCCAAGGCGGCCAGTGATCTCATGGTCAAAGCATTCGCCGCCAAACCATTCGCGTATTGGCGTCAGCATTTGAAGACGATGAAGGGCCAATGGGCCCCTATTCAAAGTCTGCTGGATCTTGCCCAAGACGAACAGGCGCTGGCCAACGACATGATCATCGAGGTGGAGGCGGGCGATGGTGGCCCGCCATTCAAAGTGGTGCGTGGGCCGGTTCAATTCAATCACGAACCCACCAAGACGACGCGCGCGCCGCAGGCATCGGAACACACCGAGACGTTCTTGCTGGAACTGGGTCTCGAGTGGGAGAAGATCGAATCACTGAAGTCGCTTGGGGCCATCGCCTGACTCTGGTCCCCTCGATCTTGAAGAGTGACCGACCATGTGTTATAGTGTTATAGTGATATATATAACTATGTGGTAACTCACGCTCCAATCCCGGTAGCGATTCGGGCCTAAAGAGGCCGATGGTGCCGGGCTATGTAAAAGCCCGGTATTTTCCCGCGTGAATTGCGCGCCCGCGTGGTGCTATTCTGATTCTGATTCCGGTAGTTGGCCTGGCGACGATTTTTTGGGTGGAAGAGCGTGTGTGATTACGCCCCACCGCTTAAGGAGTACCTCATGAGTTCAGCCCGCATCGAGCGGATCAAACCGCACATCGGCGGCATCGTCCACGTTTCCAAGGAACACCTCCTCGATGAGGCGACCGTTTCCGCCGTGCGCGAAGCGCTGGAAGATCGCGGGGTTCTGGTGTTTCCCCGCATCGATCTGACCGATGCCGATCAGCTGGCCTTTACGGACAGACTTGGCACGCGCGTGAACTACAACCGCAAAGGAGCTCCGATTGGGGTCACGGACGATAAGGACGTATACGCAATCACCCTCGACAAGAAGGTCAACTTCCAGCCCGAATATGTGTTGGGCACTTTCTTCTGGCACATAGATGGCGTCACGATCGACCAGCCTTTACCCAAGGCGACGCTGCTCACTGCCCGCAAGCTATCGCCCGCCGGTGGCCAAACCGAGTTCGCCAGCACCTACGCGGCCTACGACGCGCTGCCCGAATCGGACAAAAAGGCGTACGACCAACTCATGGTCGTCCACAAAATGGAAGCATCCATGCGTCCGGTATTCGACCAACTGGCTGAGGACGATCTCGCGCGCTGGCGCGGCATGTCGACGGTCATGACTCATCCCTTGGTCTGGCGTCACAGCTCGGGACGCAAGTCGCTGGTGATCGGTTCGCACGCGGACAGCATTGTGGGCATGCCGATCCCTCACGGACGTTCGCTGCTGGTGCGGCTCCAGGAGTGGGCCGCACAGCCGGACTTTTCCTATCGCCACCAATGGCAGCCCGGCGATCTCGTCATCTGGGACAACTGCGGCTGCATGCACCGCGTCGTTCCTTACGATGAGAATTCGGGCCGCAAGATGCACCGCACGACCATCATGGGCGAGGAGCGCGTTGCCTGAAGCGGCGGCGGAACAACCAACCAGCCAAGCCGTCGTGCCTGAAAACAATTACAAAATTCTGCTCTTCATGAAACGGCGTCCCGGGATGACTCTCGAGGCGTTTCAAGACTATTACGAAAATCATCATGTACCGCTGGCCTTGAAGTACACCTCAGGCGTGAAGCGATATATAAGACGTTATCTGACTGCCCATCCGAATCCGGAAACCGGTGCATCGGATGAACTGCAATACGATGTGATCACCGAATTGTGGTTCGACGATGAGGCCACGTTTCGCGGAACGGTTCAATACCTTTCCACCAGCATCATGCCGGATGAGATCGTCGAGGACGAAAAGCAGCTGTTCGATCGACCCAAGTTGAGGATGGCCACGATCGTAGAGCGCGAGTCGACGTTGCCGAAATAAAAGCCCGCCAGCGGCTTATTTTCCAGGCGCCTTCAAGGAATGTGCTGTTCCCGCTGATTTTTCAGCGGGCGATGATAGGAAGGATCCGTACCGTCGCGCGACGGGGTACCGTTCAGGTAGATGCCCGGCACATCGGCGAAGGGTATGCCCATCGTGGGCACCATTCCTGACCACTCGATGGCATTGGTGCGCAGCGAGATCTTCCATTGGCCGGCGCGCCGCTCCAATCGGTCGATATAACGCCCGCCTGCGATCCAGTTGGTTTCATCACGGTTGCGCCCGACGAAAAGATAGTACGTCTCGGTATGAGCGACGTCGCCATCGATGTCGCAGGTGACATTCATCAGATTGTGATGCGTGGCCGATTGGCCTTGTGCATGGAGACGCGATGCCCATTCGAACAGGGGCACCGGGCCACCGACGAAAGGGCCCGCCGCAATGACCGCGTCGGCATGAAAAGCGGACAGAAACACTTCTCGGTCAAAGCGATCCATTCCACGGCTGAAGCGCGTCAGGCAATCGACAATGTCTTGCCGGTCGAGCAGTTGTTCCAGCCGCGCAAGCTTTTCCTGAGACATCGTGGTGGCCATTTCAGGCTGATCCTCCGCCCTTCTTGGCCATCGCGAAGCTGTAGCCAAGATGCGCGCCGAAACCATAGGGCAGCACCGGAAAGATCAGAGGTTCATCTGCATCTCTGATGGCGCTTATTTCATCGTTCACCTGATCGATCGTCCAGGAAGGGCGGTATACGCCGCGAGTCTCCGCGACATAGGCTTTGGCTATCCTGCCGGCGACGGAGACCAGCATTTCTCCGGAGATCGAACAGGCCTCGTGCGACAGCCAGCCGACCACGGGTGCGACCAACTCCGGCTCCATCGGCGGATAAGCGGAAATATCCAGGCCTTCGGCCATTCTGGTTACCGCCCCGGGAAGGATGATGTTGCTCTTCACGCCATCGGGAGCGCCTTCGAGGGCGATGACATTGGACAGCCCGATCAGTCCGGCTTTCGATACGCTGTAATTGACGACGTTGTGGTTTCCATAGATGCCACCGATCGACGAGGTCAAGACCACCCGCCCGTATTTCGCCTTGGACATGACCGGGAACGCTGCGCGGACAACGTGAAACGCTCCTCGCAGATGCACATCCACGACGGCCTCGAAGTCCTCGAAGGTCATGTCCTTCAACGAGCCGCGCCGAACATTTCCGGCGTTATGGATGAGAACGTCGACCCGGCCGTAGTGGTCGAGGGCGGATTGAATGATTGCCTTGCCGCCCGCGGGAGCAGCCACGGAGTCCGTGCACGCGACCGCTTCGCCTCCCAACGCTTTGATTTCGCGGACCACGGTTTCCGCGGGGCCGACTTCCACGCCGTCCCCCCGCAAGCTGCCGCCGGGATCATTGACGACGATTTTTGCGCCCTTGGAGGCAAGCAACAGCGCGTACGAGCGCCCCAATCCCCGGCCGGAGCCGGTAATGACGGCCACGCGATTGTCGAATCTAAGCTCTGGCATTGGACTTTCCTCTTTGCTGCCGGGCGCCGATCATAGCCGACTATGTTCCGGCGAGGATGGGACTACGTCAATCGCGCCGGATCAGTTGCTGAGCTGCACTTTCCGGATCAGTGCCAGGTAACGCGGTTCATTGTGCAAACGGCTGAAGAACGTGGGGTGTCTCGAGCGTTTCGCCGAGCAGATGGGTCGGCTGCCCAACGTCCCGCTCCAGGGCGGTCAAAGCCTTGTCGGTCTGGCCGCAGACCGAATACGCCGCCACGGTGTACGCCAGTCCCGCATCACGGACGCCGGCGACCCATCTATCGAGCGTTTCAATTGCATTGGTCCGATCGCCCCGTGCGCAGCGTGCGGCAGGTATGCGCATCGCGGGCGCCGGCTCGGCCATGCAGGTTACTTCTTCAGCTCGATCAAAATCGAGTCGACATCATCCAGAGCCTCGTCGGAGTGCGTGACCGGCGGCCGCAACAGAGCTTCTCCGGTTTTCAATTCGGAAATCTTCGTTGAGCCGTCGGGCATGGTGTATTTGACCCGGCCTCCCTTCAGCACGTACACGACCGATGACGGGTGCGAGTGCATCGGAGTCTTGTCGCCCTTCTTGGGCGAATATTCCAAAACACGTACCTTGTCGTCCTCCACAAGCACCTTGAGATGCTTCAGCCCGTACTGCATGGCGTCTTGCGCCAAAAGAACCGTTGAAAGCAACAAGCCGATGCAGCCAAGGACGATTCGACGATTCATGAAGAGCGCTCCCTGTTGTTATGCGTGAAATCCAGGATCCTGCGTAGCTTACGCGGACTTCACCTTGCAACAACACCACCGCGCGCCTGCGGCGCTCACCTTTATCGGTGTGCCGTGCCCACTCACCTGGATACGGACAGGATTATGCGATCTCCTCCCACAATCTGCGCTCGAGC
>Ga0302325_10006730_pt1 | contig 25731 bp, 27 predicted proteins | sample Palsa_T0_2_FD_201948 | JGI IMG/M metagenome (GOLD analysis project Ga0302325, IMG submission 201948) | Peat permafrost microbial communities from Stordalen Mire near Abisko, Sweden - Palsa_T0_2 | ecosystem: Environmental > Terrestrial > Soil > Palsa > Peat permafrost | place: Sweden: Abisko... | reverse complement strand
GAGTTTTGTCCGGTGCCCAAACCCATTTTGTCCGTCCGGTTTAGGACATTTCCACAGGGAAGCCGCAGTAACCACCGAGAATCACGGTGATCGAGCGGTAACGAAAATGACGATTGAAATCAGCCGGTTACGGCTAAAATGTTGGAGGCGCGGGTCGGAATCGAACCGACGAATAAGGGTTTTGCAGACCCTGGCCTTACCACTTGGCTACCGCGCCGTCTACCGCTATAACTGAAAAATACCGCGCCGGCCGACCCGAAGTCAATCCGCATCAGTCTTCGAGTACCGGCAGAACCACGTAGGATGGCCGCCGCGCATCGTGATAGACCGTCTGCGAAGCCTTGCGCAACTCGGTGGCATCGGCGACCGGATCGCCCGTATTCGGGTTGCGGTCGAAGCGCGGAAAATTGCTGCTGGATATCTCCATACGGATGCGATGACCCTTCTGAAATACGTTGCCGGTGACGCCCGCGTCGATCGCCATTTTGCAGATTTCACCAGGCCGCGCGAGTTCCGGCTTTTCGAGCGATTTGCGGTACCGCAGCCGCAGGATGCCGTCCGTCAGGTTCTGCGCGCGCCCGTCCGGAAACACATCCACCAGCTTGGCAGTGAAGTCCGTGTCGCGCGCGGAAGTGGCGGCGTACAATACCACGCGCACGGGGCCGACCACTTCCAGGTCTCGTTTCAACGGAGCCGAGGTATACACAAGCACGTCCCGGCGCCGCTCCACGGCCCGTTGGTCCTTGGGCCCCCAGGGAAACACCTTCGGATTGCAGCAGGCTGCCCCACCCGCGGTGGGGACCGGGTCGTGGGGATCGAAAACGAACCGGTCGGTAGCGCGCGCCGAAGATGCCGGATCGGCAGAGGCGCCCAGGCGAAGCCAGCCATCGCCGCTGAGCGTGTTGGCGTGACCGCGGCTCTCCAGGTAGAACCGCTCCCGATGCGCAGGCGGCGGCCATTCCCGTTCGTCGCGCCAGCGGTTCGCACCCATCACAAAAACGCGCACGGGAGCCTGCGAAAGCAGCGGCGTGTCTTTGCCCTTCAGAAACTGGTCGAACCACTGCATTTGAAGGCCGCGCAAAGGTATGTCCGCATCCGGCCCGAAGTCCACGCCTTCCATTTTCGCGGCTTTGTTGTGGGGCCACGGTCCGATCAGGATGCGGTGGACGCCGGAGTTTTTGCGCAAACGCTCGTAAGCTTCCAGATCGCTCTCCACGAAATTGTCGAACCATCCGCCCACCGAAAACACCGGCACACGGATCTTGTCCAACTGCTCGCGCACGCTGATGGACTTCCAGAACGAATCGTAGGCGGGATGCGCCACGGCCTCCTGGAACATACTCGAGGTCTGTCCGGTAGCAGCCGTGTCGGCGGTGCGCAAGGGCAGGTGCAACACGAACTTGGCGAAGTCGGGATGGAAGCGCGGCGCACGGAGGTTTTCCGACATCCACAGCAGGCGCTGGCCCAGCTTCATGGCGCCGCCCGGCGAATAGAACCGGTCGAGGTAATCGTCGCAGCCGGAGACGGCAGGGAAGATGGCTTTCAAATGCGGATTGTTCAGGGCCGCGACTTTCCACTGCACGATTCCCAAATAAGAAGCGCCCAGCATGCCGATTTTGCCATCCGACCAGGGCTGGCGCGCGATCCAGTTGAGCGTATCGTCGCCGTCGCCCGGCTCCTGCTCGAGCGGGCGGAAGACGCCCTCCGATGCGTAACGGCCGCGCACATCCTGCACCACCACTGCGTAGCCGCGCTCCACGAATGGCGAGTAAGTTGGCGAGATGCCGGTCCCCTTGCCGTATGGCGTGCGCACCAGGATGGTGGGGTAGCGGCCCGGCGCCTCCGGGCGGAAGACATTCGCGGAGAGGCGCACACCGTCGCGCATGGGTACGGCAACATCGAGGCTGGCGGCGATCTGGTCCGGCGCCGCGGATAAAGCTCCGGTGCACAGAAGTAGCACTACCGGCGATAGGCGCACAATGTGTCCCAATACTGTTCGGCGATTTGAACGGCCTGGTGGCGCTCGACGATGTGCCCGGACGCGCGAAGTCCGATTTCACCAGCACATTCTTTCATTGATGTTAGCAGAAACATGCTGTTGCGGAGCGAGTCTTCTTCGGCCAAGCCCGGCTCGATGCGCAGGCAAGCGGCCGCCGGGTAGCGTGAGTTTTCCTCCCCGTTGGTGAGCAGGACGGGCTTCGCCACGCCCATCAGCCGGATGGCAACGCCGGAAGTTTCGCCGGCGGCGGGATAGCGCAGGTTGATGCAGGCATCCACCGCCAGTGCGGCGCGCCAGAAGCCGCGGTCGGTGAGATACGGCAAGCGCAGGATTCCGGGCCCGTGCAATAGCGGAGCGGCCGCCCGCGCCAGGTCGGAGGAAACAAATGGCCCCACGATCAGCAGCCTGGCATCCGCCGCGGCACGGGGGCAGGTTTGGCGCAGCCGATCATATGCGCGCAGCACGGCGCAGAGGCGCTTGGATTCCCGCAGGTAGCCAAACACCCCGAAGAGAAATGCGTGCGTCGGAACACCCAGGCTCTGCCGCATGCGAACGACTTCCCACGCCGTCGGCAGCTCCGGCGGGGCGAATAAATGCGGGATCTCGATCACCCCCGCGCCGGGCGCATGGGCGCTGACCATGCGCGCCGCGGCAGGATTGTGCACTACTACGGCGCGCGAGCGCTCCGCGATACGCCTCAGCATCGGGTAATCGAAGTAGCGCCGGTCGGAGCCCGAACTGGCCCGGCGCCGCCACAGATCTTCGGCCAGCGCGCGATGCCATTCGCCGTAATTGTAGACGAACTCGTCGATATAGGCGGCGTGGCCGAGCGAGCCGAGGAAGAAATGATGCAACACGGCATCGTGCAGCACTACCACACCCGGCTCCGCTAGCGCGCGCTGGTAGATCTGGCGGTGCAGTTGATTGTTGCCCAGGTGGTAGAGCGCAACGTCGCCGTGGCGCGCGTGCGGTTCCACATTGCCATGCCGGCGTAAAGCCTCCAGCAATGCCGCCGCGTAATCGGCCACCCCGGTGCGGGCGGGAGGCAGCGGAGCGTAGTATGCGACTTTCACGGCTTCTTGCGCTTCCCGAATAGTGCCGTTCCCACGCGCACAATGGTGGCGCCCTCTTCAATGGCCGCTTCCAGATCGTGCGACATACCCATGGAGAGATGCGGCATACCGTATTGTGCGGCTAGTTCGTGCAGGCGCCGGAAATAAGGACGCGAGTGCTCCTGGTCGGCGGACCATGGCGGCATGGTCATCAGGCCGAGCAGTCGCAGGTTCGCGCAGTCGCGCACCGCTGCGATCAGATCCGGGAGTTCTTCCGGCCGGGCGCCGGCCTTGGCCTGCTCGGGCGACAGCTTCACTTCCAGCATGACGTCGAGGGTCTTGCTGGTTTCGTTGAGACGCCGGGCCAGCTTCGGCGAGTCCACGGTCTGGATGCATTGAAACATCTCCGCCGCGCGTCCGCTCTTGTTGCTTTGCAGGTGGCCGATCAGGTGGAATCGCGCGCCGGCGAGATCGCTCACTGCGGGCAGCTTGCCTTCGAATTCCTGGACGTAGTTCTCGCCGAATTCGCGCAGCCCCAGCGCGTACGCGTCACGAATGACCTGGGCCGGGAAGACTTTGGTGACGGCCAGCAGCATGATTTGCGCGGCGTCGCGGTGGGCGCGGTCCGCCGATCTGGCGATCCGCATGCGGACGTCGGCAAGCCTCTGTTCGAGCGTGTCCATTTATCGCTTCCAAAATGAGCGCTTGGGAATCTCGATTCCCAGCAGCCGCCTATAGCCTGCGGCCTCGGCTTCAGCGAGCGGCTTCGAGCCGCGCAACACATCCACCACTTCCAGCAGGCGGCAATAGCGATCCAGGCAATGCCAGCAGCCTTTCACGTGCCTTTCCATTTCCTCGCGGCCGCGCCAGGTTGCGCGACCGTCGATCACATCCAGAAATGTTTTCGCGGGCACGCAGTCCTCGGTGGACATTGCCGTGGCTGCCCGTCCCAGCAACGTTCCGTTATCGGCGAGCAGCGTGCTGCGCCACGAATCCACGCCGGCGCGGATCAACTCGGCGCCGCGCGCGCGAATCTTTTCCGCCGTTTCGGGCGACATGCGCAGCATGCGGCCCGCATCCGCATCGCCGTAGCGCATGGTTTCGAACCAGATCACCAGCTTCTCGGTAAGCGTGAGAGGCTCCAATGCCGCCCCCAGCGCCTCAATATCGATCGGAATATCGGGCGGCGCGCTGGCGGAACCGCCTTCCACAACGCTCACTACGCGCTGCCGCAGTTCGGCTACAAAAGCCCGCTCCGGCGCTGGATCGAGCGACTGGAAGAGGCTGGATTCAGGCTGGTACAGCTCAACCAGCACGCGCTCGATAAGCGCCCCGCTTTCGCGCTCCGGGAAATAATGTTTCAAAAATCTTTGAACTACCGGGACATACTGCGCCAGAAAGTACGACCAGCCTGCGGGACGGCCGGCGCGGCAATCCCGTATCATTTCATAGCAGGTGTAGATCATTAAACGTTGAACTCGATGCCCTGCGCCAGCGGCAGTTGCGACGACCAGTTGATGGTGTTGGTCTGGCGGCGCATGTAGGCCTTCCAGGAATCGCTGCCGGATTCGCGGCCGCCGCCGGTGTCCTTCTCGCCGCCGAACGCGCCGCCGATCTCCGCGCCGCTGGTACCAATGTTAATGTTGGCGATTCCGCAATCGCTGCCGGCGTGGCTCAGAAAGCGCTCGGCGGATATCAGGTCGGTCGTGAACATGGCCGAAGACAAGCCTTGCGGCACATCGTTATGCCAGTGAATCGCCTGGTCCAGATCGTCGAATTCCACCAGATAAAGAATTGGGGCGAAAATCTCTTCGCGCAGGATGGGCATGTCCGGCTTCGCCTTAACCAGGGTCGGCTCCACGAAACAACCGCCCAACCGTCCGCCGCCGTAGAGCACTTCCCCGCCCTGCCCTCGGACAGTGTCGAGACCTGCCATCATGTCCTCGACGGCGCGCGCGTTCACCAGCGGACCCATCAGCGTGTGCGGGTCCAGCGGGTTGCCGATGGCGACCTGCTTATATGCGCGGACCAGCGCCTCCGTCATCCGGCCGGCTATGCCCTTTTGCAGGAACAGGCGGCGTGTGGTGGTGCAGCGTTGTCCGGCGGTGCCCACCGCGCCGAACAGCACCGCGCGCAGGGCCAGATCGAAATTGGCATCGTCCATTACCACGATGCCGTTATTTCCGCCTAGCTCCAGAATCGTGCGGCCCATCCGGTGCGACACGGTCTCCGCCGCGCGGCGGCCCACCTGGGTGGAGCCTGTGAAGCTGATCAGGGGCACGCGCGCATCGTTCAGCATGGCTTCGCCCACGGCATCGCCGCGTCCGATCACCAGGTTGAAGATGCCCTTCAGGCCGTGGCGGTCAAGCACGCGGTTCGAAATCTTTTGCACGGCGATGGCCGTCAGCGGCGTGTCCGACGATGGCTTCCACAGCACACAATCGCCACAAACCGCCGCGATCATTGCATTCCAGGCCCACACCGCCACGGGGAAATTAAATGCGCTGATTACGCCCACCACGCCCAATGGATGCCACTGCTCGTACATGCGATGGCCGGGCCGTTCGCTGTGCATGGTCAGGCCGTACAACTGGCGAGAAAGGCCCACCGCGAAGTCCGCCACGTCGATCATCTCCTGCACTTCGCCCTGGCCTTCGGCGCGAATCTTGCCCATCTCCATGCTGACCAACGCGCCCAGATCGGCTTTGACGCGGCGCAACTCGTCGGCCATTTCGCGCACGATCTCGCCGCGCTTGGGCGCCGGGATCATGCGCCACTCGCGGAAGGCGCCGGCGGCGTGCGCAGCCACGCGCTCATAGTCCTCCCGCCCCGCCATGCGCACGCGCGCGATGACAGAGCCATCCGCCGGGTTGATGGAGGCCAGTTCTCCGCCCGCGGGATGGGGAAACCAATCGCCGTCGCACGCGCCGGAATTAACCGGCTCAATTTCCAATCGTTCCAAAACTTCGTTCGCAGTTGCCGTTGCCGTCATTGTCGATCTCCGCAGTCTTCTCTGCAAGCCAGCCGAAAGCCGCGACGCCGGTGGCGAATCGCCGCCCAGCCGCGGCGGCTCTCTGCCGCATCTTTTCCACTACCGCAGTTTGAAAGGCAGGGTCGTGCCATTCCGAAAAACCCTGGGCGCAGCTGATGCGCACGCCAGCGTCGCGCGTGGTGGCGCCGCACTTCTTCACCGCGCGCACGTGAAACGGATCGCCGATGATATCGCGGTCGGTGGCTTCGAGCGCCAAGTCGATGAGCGCTTCCGGATCGCAGGGCAGTAGCGGCGCCAGCGTGGCGTACGTGGCGATGCCTGCGGCGCGCAGCCGCCCCACCGTTTCCAGGCGCTCGCCGATGGGCGCACAGTGCGGCTCGTACAGCCGGCGCACGCGATCGCTATCCGTGGTGATGGAAAAGCTCACCCGCAGCGTCGTCGAAGCGGCGAGGCGCTGCAGCCGAGCCACATCCCGCAGGATGAGCGGGCCGCGCGTCTGTATGGCGAAGACCCGCGGCGGACGCGCGATTAGCTCATCGAGCAGCCGCGGCATCATGTATTCCGTTTCCTCGGCCGGCTGATAAGGGTCCACCAGGGCCGAGCAATAGATGGTCTGGTGAGGCCGCAGCGACGCGCGCAGCAGACCGGGAGCGTTGCTCTTGAAGGTGGTGAAGCGGCCCCAATTGTTCCAGTCGTCCGGTTTCAGCCCGCCGTAGACCCGCATGGTGGGGACGTAACAATAAGTGCAGGCGAAGGTGCAATTGCGCGCCGGCGAGAGCGAGTGCGTGAAGCCCGCCTGGGCGATGAAGCCGGAGGTGGGGGAGAGAATGCCGGCGGACTCGGCGCGGTAAATCTCGAAACGCACAGTTACTATTGTACGTGGCGCGCGTACGCCGGCGGTGACACGTCGAGCGGATATTTAACTCGTTGCCCTTCAATCTGCTGGCGCTTTGTTGCGGCGTTTCTCTTCCACCGCCGGGCTAAGATCGAGTGTGAAGGAACAAACTGCTTCGGCAACCCGGCGCCTCAAGTCGTTCGCAGGCGAATTCGACCGGCTCAGCAGCCTGACCATGGCTGCCGGTAAAGACTTTAACGACGAACTGACTTTCATTCTGAATTACGCGGACGTCTCCCTCGATATGCTCGGCCCGCAGCACCCTGCCAGCGACGGCATCGTCGAGTTGACGCACGCTGCCATGCGTTGCGCGGAGACCACCCGCTGCCTGTTGCTGTTGACGGTGCGTGCGCGTGCGTCAGTGCGGCTCCGCTAGTATTTCGTTTCAGTAAAACATATCCATAGCACTCTTGCGCGTCATCTTTAGGGCGCGCGCAGTCTGGCTTACGGTCTCGCCGGCATGATATCGCACAAGACTTGCGCGCGCGGGACGTCGCGGAAACCCGCGCTTTGCGACTGGCGAAGCTGATCGAGATGTTTTTTCTCCTCGTCGGTAAGAACCAGCTTGGCGCCGGAATGCTCGTGCCATGTACCCAGCATCGCTTAAAACAAAGTCTTATGGATATGTTTTACTAAAACGATATACTAGTACACCCAGTTAGATTAGTGCATAGCGAGAAAAGGCGGCTCGTTGAATGCCAACACATGAATCGTGACGCAGCCAAATGTCTGTCCGGCCGGTCAGCGGCGCTCCGATCCATTCGAAGCGGACACTCCACAGGTGAATGCGTGGATGGAAGAGTCGGATGAGCTTGCTTGTCTTAGCGCTTTCGAGCAACGTGGCGTTTCGGGAGCCTGGAAGGCTGCTCTTCTCTCGCGCTAGGATCCGGCCGCAGTGCTCAATTGCGCGCCGGCCTTCGACCAGATGGTGTTGATGCTGTGCCCGGCGCCCACAAACAGGGCCGCCGAAGCCAGCGCCACAAAAGCCAGCATAAGGGTATATTCGATCAGGTCCTGGCCGCCGTCGTCGGCCCAGAATCGCGTCCAAAACGGAGTCACAGTTGTTTGTCCTTCGGGTAGACGGCCGCGGATTAAGTTCCGCCGCCGGAAGATGCTCCAGCTCCCATCCACTTCCTATATCGGTTGAAGGGCTGCGAAACCTTATGTTGGACGACCTCGTTCACTGCCGGATTGCGGGGAGCGAATCCCCAAACTTCTTCGCGGCAACTTCCGGAAGCGAATCTGGCGCCGTGCGGCAGATCGTAGATACCAGCTTAGGATCCGTTCCCGCGATGTTCGGGCCTTAGTACCGGTTGCGGTGGAGGCTAGGTGAGGGCGATTTCCCGGGGACAGGCTGGCTTCCATGCTGACGGGCAACGATGCGCGATCGAGATGAAAGGGCAAACGATTGAGATACACGGGAAGCGCTCCGGGGTTCGCTCGGTATGCGTAGGTACGCGCTCGAGGACCTAACGCTTCGCTCGGCCTCCAGGTGTACTTTCTGCCAACGCCTGCCGAAGCGTTATTTGGGTTGCCTTTGGTTTATTTTGGACGGTGACGGTCATGGGAATAATGTGGGTCTATTTTCTGTGGTATAGCGCGCCGACACTACCCCGGCAGGCCACCAACAACGATGGCCTGCCCGACGGCTAAATCCGCTGCCCAGCTGCTAGCCGCCCTCCATGGATATCGTGCGCGAGCGCCACAATGTCGTCTTCCATGGGGCGGTCGCTCTCCAGAAAGGGCGCCAGCCTTCGCACGCCGTCGTAGATACGCCGGCTTCCCTGCCCCAGTTGTTCGGGGCCGCCGCGCAGATCCACGGCCTGGGCCGCGGCCAGCAGCACCATCGCCACCGCGTTGCGCAGGCACTCGATGGCGTCGGCGGCGGTGACGGCGGAATGCATGCCGAGGCTGACCACGTCCTGGTTGTACTGCTCGGTGGGCAGGGAGTGGATGGAGCTTGGGCCGGCCATCTGGCGAATGGCGCAGGTGAGACTGGTGATGCTCAACTGCATGCCTTTGAATCCGGAATTCATGCCTGGGTCGGGGACCAGGTTGGCCGGCAGGCCGCCGTTGAATTTATCGTCCACCAGCACGGCGAACAGGGCGTTGGCCCAGTTGCCTTCGATGGCGAAATCCAGCTTGAAGGTGTCGAGCAGGCGGGAGATATGGCCGCCGTAGAAGTTGCCGGCGCGATAGATGTCGCCGGTTTCGGGGTCGATCAACGGATTGTCGTTGGCGGAGTTGATTTCGCGCTCGACCACGGCGCGCGCGGCATCCAGCGCTTCCCAGGCCGGGCCGAGGCCTTGGGGGACGCAGCGCAGCGAGTAGCAGCGTTGAATATAGGATTCGGTGACGAGTCCGCTGCCGCCCAGCAAGCCGAGGAGATGCGCGGCGACGGCGATCTGGCCGGGATGGCCCTTGCTCTCGTGCACCCAGGGCCGGTAAGGCTCGGAGGGGGCCTGCAACGCCTCAATGGCCAATGCCACCGCGCCGAGGAGAGCCCGCAGCACGCGCCATGCGTCCAGCCAGACGAGCGCGGCGAAGGCGGTCATGCCGGTAGTGCCGTTGATCAGCGCCAGGCCTTCCTTGGGGGCGAAGCGCACGGTGGCGAGACCAGCGGCGCGCAAGGCCTCACCGGCCGGCATGCGGCGGCCCTGGTAATCGACCTGACCCATACCCAACAGCGCGCGGCCGATGTAGGCGGAGGGCATCAGGTCGCCGCTCGCGCCGACGGATCCATACCGCGGGACCACCGGGACGATGCCGCGATTGAGCAAACCCTCGAGCGCGGAGACCAGCTCCCAGCGCACACCCGACGATCCGCGGGCGAATGTGGCCAGGCGCAGGAGCATGGCCGCGCGCACCACATCGCGCGGCAAGGGGGCGCCGGTGCCGCAGGAAAGGTGATTCATCAGGTTGTGCTGGAAGCGTTCGGTTTGCTCGGCGTCCAGGGAGAATTTGATGTTGCCGCCCACGCCGGTATTGACGCCGTAGATGCGGTCGCCGGCGGCCAGACGCTCCTCCAATTTGACGCGGCCCTGGCGGATGCGGGCGCGCGCCGGCTCGGCGAATTCCACGGGCGCGCCGTGGCGGGCCACGTCTTCCACATCTTCGATAGAGATCGGGCGAAGGCCCAGAACAAGGCTGTTTGGCATGTTTATATGATTCGACGGCGGGGGCGATTATTCGATTGTAAAGCTCTGGCGGGCCTCGAAGGTCTGACTACCCAGGCCGTCGTGGGCCGTGAGTAATAAAGTGTACTCGCCGGGGTGCGTGTCGCGCCGGGTGGCCAGGCTGAAAACGGCGGGCACATAGCGCTTGGGATAGAACGACGGAGTTTTATCCGAGCCCGCCTGCGGCTGGGTGTAGAGCACCTTGCCGCCGGAGGCGAGGACGGCAACATCGTAGCTGACGTCGATGGCATTGCCGTCGCCGAACTTGTAGCCTATTATATCGAAGCGCGCCCAGACGGCGTCTCCGGGCCGGTAAGCGGGCTTCGATAGAGCTTCGCGGTCGTCCTCGGCGCGGAAGAAGCGAATATTGCGAATCACCAGCGTGGGGCTCGGTTCGACGCGGCGTCCGTGGACTTCGAAGGGGACCTCTTTGGCGGCGGTGGCGTTGCCCACCACGTCGGTAACGGAAATGGCGATTTTGTAGGTGCCGGAATCGGCCAGCGGCGGGATGACGATTTCCTGGCGGACGGAGGGCTTCCAGTTTTTGTCTTCCGGGGCGAGAGTCTCTTCGATTTCCGCCGCGACCGGCTCCATGATGGGCACGCCGTGCGGATCGAGAGCTTCCAGCTTGTAGCTGAGGTGCACGCGCTCGCCGGAAGAAGGCGTGTAGCCCTCCACTTGGAAGCTGAAGAACATGGTTTCGCCGGGATCGTGGACATAACTACCGGGCACGGCGGCGCCGCCGTCGCGATCGGAGACGGTGGGCCGGACGACGGCCAGGGGCACGGTGGCGCCCCAGAGGGTGGCGGCCAGGAGCGGGGCTAACAATGCGGGGCGCAGGCTGTGCATGCGGGACTGGGAGTCCCGCGCAGGCTGGGAGCCTGCCCCACTAAGGCTGTTCATACTCGTATTGTCCATTATTGTTGTGTCGGTATGGCGGGGGTGTCCGGCACAAAGTTCAGCGGGATATCGATATCGCGGGTTTCCTGGCTGGTCTCGTCGCTGGCGCGCAGGCGATAGTGCTTGGGCGGGACATCGAACACCACGTTACCTTGCAGTGTTTCAGCCGGTTTGACGCGCCGCAGGTAGCCGGTCCACTCGGGGACCTGGTCGCCGTTCGAGATCTCGGGGTATGTTTGGCCGGCGTCGTCGACCAGGGTCAGCGCGGGGACCATCAGGTCGGCGGAACCGCCATTGACGACGCTGAGGCGGACCAGGAAAAAGCGGTCTTTTGGCACGCGGGTATCGGCGCCCTGGCCGAGTTGGGCCTGCCACTGGTCTTCGAAGACGTTATAGACTAGGGAGCCGACGGTGACGCGCTCTCCCATGCGGTGAAGCTGGGCTTCGGGCGGCGCAGCGCGGGAGCATGCGGTCGCGGCCGCAAGGCAGGCGAGGGCGGCGGCTGCAAAATAGGACTGCACAGTGGGCATACAGGAATCTTGCGCCGCGGGGCTGGGGGCTGTCAAGGCGCGGGTCAACTACGCGGGCGTTCCTTCAACATCTTCTCGAATTTGCGCTTTTGCTCGTCCGTCAGGATGTTCAGAATTCGGGCCTTGCCATCCGATAAAACGGTTTGATAGTATTTCGCGAAATCGTCCAGGATGCTGGCCATCTGGGAGGCCTGATCGGGAGTCAGATCGAGCTGCCTGGTGACGCTCTTCAGGTATTCGGTTTTGCCGGTATTGTCCCAAAAAGGATGGGGATGCAGCATGGTGTGCGCGCCTAGGTTCATGGCCACGGCTCCGGCCACGGCACCGCACAGGAACACCAACAGCAACACTCCAGCGCCGGCGAATTTGGGAGACTCCCAGAATTGGACCTGGGTGGGCTTGGCGAGCAGATTATGGCTCATAGTTGGCTAGCGTCACCAGCATCTGGTCGGCGTTGGGAGATCCGGCGGCGTCGGCCATCACCGCTTCCGGCGTGGTTGGATTGGGCGCGTAGGCTTGTTCGCGCGACACCAGGACGGTGCCGAGCACCGCCAGCGTGAGCAACGACGCGAACACCACGCGGCGCCCAAACGCGAAATCGCCAAGAGAATTCCAGTATGACGGGGCCGGCTGCCCGGCGACGGTGCGCATGAGCTGTGCGACGAAACTTGGAGGAGGGTCCACAGGCGCCGGCTTCAACAAGGCCAGCAGGCCGTTCGACTCCTGGATTTCGTCAACTTCCCGGCGGCACTCGCCGCAGATTGCCAGGTGGGCTTCGAAGCGGTTGAGAACCGACAGCGGCAGGTGACCGCTCAAGTACTGCTCAAGATCTTCAATGATTACCGCATGCATAGCTTTCTTCCCTCAAAAAAAGTGTTACTCTTCCCCCCGCGAGTCTTTTCCTGCTTTGCCCGCTTATGGGGAACCAAACGCTTAACTCAATCAGCCAGCGACCAGGCCGGGAGACCGATCCAGGCGTTGCGCCGCCTTCACCAGTTTCTGGCGGGCGCGGAACAATTTCACCTTAATAGTGTTTTCGTTCATTCCGGTCATGGATGCCAACTCTTCCACCGAATAGCCCTCAACCTCCTTCAGCATCAACAACATGCGCTCCTCTTCGGAAACCCTGCTGAGGAGTTTCAGCACGTAATCCCGACGCGCCAGATTCAGGTCCGCAGCCGGCTGGCGATCAATCGCGGGATCGGCATTCTCCACGCGGCGCACTTCGTCTTCGCTCAAATCGCTTTCGTATACCAGTTTGCGCACCTTTTTCTTGCGCAGGTAGTCGAAACATTCGTTTACCGTGATCTTATAGATCCAGGTGATCAGGGAACTGCGGAAATCGAAATTCCGGATGGACACGTAAACCTTGGCAAACACTTGCTGCGCAATGTCTTCCACGTCGTTGCGCTGGCGCACGATGCCGTGAATGATGGAGAACACCTTGGATTGGTACTTTTCCACGATCTCGCGGAAAGCCGCCTCCTCGCCCGACTGCGCGCGGCGGACCAGTGCGCCTTCCTGGGTATTCAGGTAATCCACTCTCGTTTTCGTCGCAATCCCGGTACCGAAGGCGGGGAGTGGTAGCGCGCCGCTCAGTGTTCCCATACACCGATTCCGACGCGGACTGCTCATCCGCGGTTTCAACTTCCCATCCCAAAAATAGCAGATTCCCGCAACTTAAGAGCCTGGAGGACATCCATTTAGTTGGTTGTCCCGATCCAGCTCGGGTATAATGGCAGGCGTAGCGGGGCAAGATCTCAACGAGGAGCTAGAAACTTCTATGGTGCAATTGACGGAAAAGGCAGTCGGCAAGGTGAGAGAGATTCTGGATTCGCAGGAGCCCAAGCCGGCCGGACTGCGGATTGCAGTGGTAGGCGGGGGATGCTCGGGCTTCAGCTATTCGATGGCTTTCGAGAACCAACCGAACATGCTGGACAAGACCTACAGCTTCAGCGGCCTGAAGGTTTTTGTCGACCAGGCCAGCCTGCTGTACCTGGACGGGGCCGAAGTGGACTACGTGGAGACCCTGGAAGGCTCCGGGTTCAAGTTCAGCAATCCGCAAGTGAAATCCACCTGCGGGTGCGGCAGCTCGTTTAGCGTGTAGCCGCAAAACCGCGCTCTGGCAGCTTTAGACCAGCGCGGACAGCCGTTCCGCGACGCTTTGCAGACCTTCCGATTGCATACTAAGTTCCTTGCCGGCGGCCGCATTTTCTTCGGCGCTCGCGGCTGCCGTCTGGGTGACCTGATCGATTTCGATGAGCGCCCGCGAGATCTGGTCGATACCGCGGGATTGCTCCTGCCCTCCAGTACTCACCTGCTCGATCAACCCCTTTACTTGTGCCGCGCTTCCGGTGATAGCCCGGATGGCTTGGGCGACCTGATCGAGCTTGGCGCTGCCTTCGCCTGACCGGACAATGGATTCCTCAATCAAGGCTGCGGTATCCTTGGCCGCCTGGGCGGAGCGTTGCGCGAGATTGCGAACCTCATCCGCCACCACCGCGAAGCCCATGCCAGCCTCCCCGGCGCGGGCGGCTTCCACCGCGGCATTCAAGGCCAGAATATTGGTTTGAAAAGCGATTCCATCGATCACTTTAATGATATGCGAGATTTTGGCGCTGGACACGTTCATGGCGTGCATGGAGTCGATCATCTGGGCCAGACTCTGGTTCGCCTCGCCCACCTGCTGGTTGACCTGTTCGGTGACGGCGGACGCGCTTTGGCAATGCCCTGCATTGCTGCGGGTGGTGGAGTGCACCTGCTCGGTGGCAGCGGAGGTCTCTTCCAGTGAAGCGGCCTGTTCGCTCGCGCCCTGGGCCAGAGACTGGCTGCTGGCCGCAAGCTGCTGGGCGGCTCCGGTGACCTGTCCGCTCACGGCGGCCATCTCAACGGCGAATTGCCGCAAGACCCGATTGACGCCACGCACGATCCAATACACACCGCCTCCAACGAGAAGGCTTAACGCGATAAGCAGGTAAGCGACCACGCGGCTGCCGGAGACCCGCGCGCCAGCCTCCCGGCTAGCGGCCGCCAGGAATGTCTGCTGTTGGATGGCGAGCAGTTGGGCGGCTTTATCCATGGTCTCGATCAGCGGATCGATCTTGTCCAGCACGACATGGTGCGCGCCGGTATAGTCGCGATCGGCCATAGATTTCAGATACTGCCGGTAAAGCGAGGGCCATTCCGCGATTCCAGCGTCTAACGTCTGCACAGCTTGCCTGCCATCGGCGCTCACAACCAACGGGCGTAACTGTGCCACCTGTGCGCTCAACCGGGTGGCCACGCCTTCAAACTCTTGTCTGTGGGTATCCACGGTGTCCGAAGTGTGACAACTGCCGCATGGGACTCCGTCGTTGAGCCGGTGGGTGTCCAATTCTCCGATGATCGCATTGAGCAACGAAATCTCCGCTTTTGTCGCGTCGGCGCGCATCTCCTGGAAACCGGTCTGCAGGTCTCCAACCAGCCGCAGTTTTTTGGCTGTCCCGTTGACGGCAACGTCCAGGGCGCTGCCCAACCCTCCGATAGAAGTAAGGGACGAATAACCCAATCCCATCACCAACGCCAGCACAGCGGCGAAGGACAGTAGCAGCTTTACGCTGATTTTCTTGGTTGACTTCATGATCTTGATCTCATATCGGCGGGATGGCGGCGAAGCTTGAGGTTGGCGGTGATTTGGTGGTGGACATAAGTGACTATATGTGGCTATAATGGGGGAATGGTAGAGGTAGAGGAAGCGGAAGTCGGGATTGCCGAATTGAAGGGTAAGCTGAGCGAGTACCTGCGGGTGGTGCGCAAAGGCGTGGAAGTCGTGATCAAAGATCGCGACACGCCCATAGCGCGGCTAGTGCCCTACGCGGAATCGCGCCCGCGCCTGGAGACGACTCCGCCGACCATGTCGCTGAAGGAAATGGACAGGCTGCCGTACTTCCGGCCGAAGGGGTTGAAGCCGGGCGCTCTGGAAGAAGCGCTCCGTGAAGAACGCCAGGACCGGTTCGACGGCTTGATCGAGAAATTTCCCGAATGACCGCGTTCGTGGACACCTCCGTATTCCTGCGCAGGCTGTTGAAACAGCCGGGCGCGTTCACGGACTGGTCGACCTGGGGCGCGGTGGCTTCGAGCGAACTATTGCGCGTGGAGGCCCACCGGGTTATCGACAGGCTCCGCCTGCAACGCGCCATCGGGGATGCCGAACTGGGGGAGATCGGCGGGCTGCTGCAAGCTTCGTTCAAGGCCCTGGACTTCGTGCGGCTCAGCCGCGCCGTATTGCAGCGCGCCGCCGATCCGTTTCCCACCGCACTCGGGACGCTGGACGCGATTCACCTGTCATCGGCGCTTCTGTGGATGGAAGAGAAGGGCGCGGACATGACGTTCCTGACGCACGACACACAGTTGGCGATCGCCGCGCGGGCGTGCGGTTTGGACGTGCGGACAACCCCATAACGTATCCACCCGTATGCACATTGAAACTCTGGCTGTTCACGCGGGACGCCATGCAGACGCCGCCACGGGCGCGGTCGCCCCTCCCATTTATTTGTCGACCACCTACGAAAGAGCGCGGGACGGGGAGTATCCGCTGGGATTCAGCTATTCGCGGGATGGGAATCCCAATCGCGCATGCCTGGAGGAGTGCCTGGCGGCGCTGGAGGGCGGGCGGGAAGCGCTGGCGTTTTCTTCAGGCATGGCGGCTGCGAACGCCGTTATCCAGGGGCTGGAACCGGGCGATCATATCATTGCGCCCGACGATGTGTACTACGGATTGCGCAGGCTCATCGGCGAAGTGTTCGGCAAGTGGCAGCTGGAAGTCGCATACGTGGATTTGACCGATCTGAACGCGGTGAACGCCGCGGTCCGTCCGAACACGCGCCTGGTTTGGGTGGAAACGCCATCGAACCCGCTGCTGAAAATCACGGACCTGGCGGCCATTGCGGCCATCGCCCGCCGGGCGAATGCGATGAGCGTGTGCGACGGCACCTTCGCGACGCCCGTGCTGCAGCGGCCGCTCGAATGGGGCATCGATATAGTGGTGCATTCGACGACCAAGTATATCGGCGGGCATAGCGACGTGCTGGGCGGGGCGCTGATCGCGAAAAACCAGAGCTATTTGTTTGAGCGGGCGCGCAAGTCGCAGCAGATCGGAGGCGCGGCGCCGTCGCCGTTCGATTGCTGGCTGACGCTGCGCGGCGTGGACACGCTGCCATGCCGGGTGCGGGCACAGACGGAGACAGCCGGCCGGATCGCCGCATTCCTGAAATCGCACGAGGCGGTTGAGGCGGTACATTATCCGGGGCTGGCCGGGCATCCGGGCCATGAGATCGCCGCACGCCAAATGGCCGGGTTCGGCGGCATGCTCTCGATGCAGTTGAGGGGCGGGCGCGAACAGGCGATGCAGGTAGCGGCCAGGGTCCGGCTGTTCACCCGCGCCACCAGCCTGGGGGGCACGCACAGCCTGATCGAGCATCGCGCATCGGTGGAAGGGCCGCACACGCGCACGCCGCAGAACCTGCTGCGGATTTCGGTTGGGCTGGAGAATGCGGAGGACCTGATTGGGGATTTGGCGCAGGCGTTGGGGTGAGTGCCTCGGCGGCGCTAAGATAAGCATTCTCGCTAGGACTGGTTAGCATTGGCGCTCAAACGGGACTTACTCGCTGTTCCCGTCGATCGGCCCAGCAGGCCGGTTTCCGGTCTGCTGACGTTACGCCCGTTGGCCCATGACCGGGCCGCGCATCGCTGGTTCCACGGAAAGTGTTTCTCAGTATCGATCGTATTTCAAGTCCTGCGGACCTCTACGATTTCGGATGTTTCCAGGGCTCAGCACAGCGAATGCGCCAGGCAATTCCAGCCCATGCTCTTGGATCGATTCGGAAACCACGGCTGCCTTCATAGCTGGTCCCAGACCCATAAGCGCATCAGCAGAACGCCGGTCGACGCTTGCCGCTGCCGGAAGACAAGTTCGCCGAAATCCTTATCGGCCGTAATCAATACGCTCTCCGAAACCCGGCTCTCCGTCAGCACGGTTTCATCCATGATTCCAGGCGACATCTCGGCTACGTACGCAACCCGATGGCCGTCGAGGCGTAGGCGCTCGACGATTTGGCGGTCGACGCTCTCATCGGCTACGAACGTCACCGAAGAGTCGTCTCAAGAGGGTAGATGACATCGGCGCGCAAGGCGTCAGCCGCAAACGCAAGCGCTGCCCGGACCGCGTCCGCGCTGAGCCGCGGATGCGCCTCACGTAGCTGTTCGACCGTTTCTCCGGTGGCCAATTTCTCCAGGATCAGCTCGACGGTGATACGGGTGCCTGCGATTACAGGCTTGCGCATCGTCACGCCGGGATTGGAAACAACCATCGCCCGGTAATCGCGCACATGTTCCCCTTCAATCAGCGTACCGCGCCGCGGGAGCACGCGACAAATCGGCGGCTTCCCAGATCCGGACTGCACCTGCCTTTGCCTCCACTGCTTCGGGTCCCGCGATAGACGGCAACTGGCCGATATATCGTAGCGTAGCTTTCCGCGGACTATCCGATGAGGTCATCCCGCGTGGCTGGTCAATAAGCTTCACCCCGGTTGTCAATGCTGAGGACGCGGATCAAATCAGGTGGCTCGAGGCAGAAAAAGACACGCCACTTGCCGACCCGCAGGCGCAGTTCACCGGTACGATCTTTGAGGGACTTCACATCGCCGTGGCCTGTCGCGGCGAAACGTACGAGGGCTGCATCGATCCGTGCTTGGACGACGCGATCGAGACGCGCCAAGTCGCGCACCGCGGCAGGTCGAAAACTACGCGGCGGATCACAGCCCGAGCCGGCGTCGGACTTCGTCCAACGGAACGTCGTCGCCCGGTTCCGCGCGGGCCAGATCCAGCTTGGCCACAGTCTCGGCATCGAGGACTTCCTGCTCACCCAGTTCCGCCAGAAAAGAGATGGCCACCCGCACCTCACTGTCCGGAAGGGCATCCACAAGCGATTGAAGGCGGCTGCGATCGGGGGACATACCTCAATTATAACTTCACGGGTGGACAGCCATTTCCGGGCCGAAGATTCAAGCGCTCCGGCCGGAGCCCGGATTTGGCGCAGGCGTTTGGGTGAGCGCCTCGCCGGCCTGCGAGGCTGGTTCACTCGTAGCGCAGCGCCACCATGGGATCCACGCCGGCAGCCCGGCGCGCGGGGATATAACACGCCAGCAAAGCCACGCTGGATAGGACCGCGGCGACCACCAGCAACGTGACCGGATCGCGCGGAGAAATGCCGAACAGCAGGCTGCCGAGCAGCCGCGTGAGCGCCAGCGCGCCGGCCACCCCAATCGCGAGTCCGATGGCCGTCAATTGCATGCCGCGTCGAATCACCATGGCCAGCAGGCTGGCGCGGCTGGCGCCCAGAGCCGCGCGAATGCCCAGCTCGTGGGTCCGCTGCGTTACGGAATAACCGATCACGCCGTAGATGCCGATGGCCGCCAGCAACAATGCCAGCCCGGCGAAGATAGCCAGCAGCATGGTCTGCATGCGATCGCTCGATACGGTTCCGGACTTGATTTGATCGAGCGTCTGCAGATCGGCGATGGCCTGATCCTTATCGACTCCGTGCACGGCCGCGTGGATGGCGGAAGCCAGCGTCCGCGGATCGAGCGCGGCGCGCAGGAGCATATTCACGTCGCTCGTGGGGCTTTGGCCGAAGGTGACGTACACGCCGGCGCTCTTGTTGTCTACCAGGCTGCCGGTTTGCTCGTCGCCCACGATGCCCACGACTTCCCAAGGGATCTCCGGCCCCAAGCCGGGCTGGCCGTAGAGGATCTCCTGAATGAGAATCCGCTTGCCGATAGGATCTTCGCCTTTGAAATAGCGCGTGGCCATTTCCTCGTTGATGACGGTTACGGGCGCGCCGCCCATGGTATCGCGATCGGTGAACGCGCGGCCGCGCAGCAGGTGGATATCCAGCGCGCGGAAGTAAGAAGCGGTGACGCGCTTGTAGAAGCAGGCGCGACGGTTGGCGCGGTCGACGAACGGGCGTCCGGCAATGAGGAACGGCATGCCATCGCCCCAGCCTTGCATGGGCAGGACGTTGCTGAAGGCCACATCGCGCACGCCCGGCTCCGCGCGCAGGCGCTGATCGAGGAACTGGACGTATTGGACGAGCTGCTCGGGGTGCGTGAAACGGCCGCGCGCGATGGGCAGGCGCGCCGTCATGACGTTGGCGCTGGTCAAGCCGGTATCCACCTGCAACATGCGGAAGAAGCTGCCCACCAGCAGGCCGGCGCCGGCCAGCAGCATGAAAGCAAGGGCGACTTCGCTGACGATCAAGGCGTTACGCAGGCGGGCGCGGGCGGCGCCGCTGGTGGTCGAGCGGCCGCCCTCTTTCATTGCGGATGCGGGATCGACGCGGCTGGCGTGGATGGCGGGCGCCAGCCCGAACAGAAGCGCGGTAAGCAGGGATACGGCCAGGGTAAAGAGCAGGATAGCGGGATCGATGGACACGTCGGCTTCGCTCGGAAGCGAGTACGGCGGCGCGAGACGGATAAGGCCGCGGATCATGGCGTAGCCCAGGCCCAGGCCCAGCGCGCCGCCTGCGCCGGCGATCAGCAGGTTTTCGGTGAGCAACTGGCGGATGAGGCGCCAACTGCCGGCGCCGAGCGAAGCGCGCACGGCGATCTCACGTTCGCGGGCGGCGCCGCGGGCCAGGGTGAGATTCGCCAGGTTGGCGCAACCGATCAGGAGAATCGCGCCGACGGCGGCCAGGAGGACGAGTAGCGAACGGCGGAGCTGCGGGCCGACGATCTGGTCTTCCAGGCGATCGACGGTGACGCCCCAGCCTTTGTTCGATTCCGGGTAAGCGGCGGCGATGCGGGCGCCGATAGCGTTCATGGCGGCCTGCGCCTGCTCGATGGTGACGCCGGGCTTGAGGCGGGCGAAGGAGAGTATCCAATGATAGTCGCGGGTCATGTCGCCCTTCTCGAAAGCCAGAGGCGTCCAGAGCTGGGCCCAGGAGCGATCGAAGGGGCCGTGCGCGGGCAACACGCCGATTACAGTGCAGGGCTTGCCGCTGAGGGTGAGCGTGCGCCCGATGATGGACGGATCGGCGCCGAAGCGATCCTGCCAGAGGCGGTGGCTGAGGATCACCACTTGGGATTTGCCCAACTGGTCTTCATCCGGGGCGAAGGTGCGGCCAAGCACGGCTTGCACGCCAAAGATATCGAAGTAAGATGCCGAGACGCGCACGCCCTGGAGTTCCTCGGGCTGGCCGGCGCCGGTTAACGTGACCGATCCGCCGAAATTGATCGCGGCCATGTGTTCGAAGACGGCGTTCTGATTCTTCCAATCGAGGAAGTTGAGCGTCGAGATGCCATTGCGATCGCCGCCAGGGGGTTTCTCCCAGACCATTACGATGCCGTGCGGGTCGCGATAGGGCAGCGGCTTCAGCAGCACGCCGTTCACGAAACTGAAGATGGCGGTGTTGGCTCCGATGCCGAGAGCGAGGGTGAGCAGCGCGATGGCGGTGAAGCCGGGAGACCGGCGGAGCGTGCGGATAGCGTAGCGCATGGATGTTCGTTAGACGGCGGCCGGCGAGTCCGGTTGGCCTACCTATTGATACTGGTTGATACTGGCGGCGGCGCGGAAGGTTACGGGCGGGTCTGGAGACCCGCCGCAGGCGTGGACGCCTGCCCCACACCTACAAAAAGGCGGTTGTTGTATACTGGCGGAGGTCATACTCAAATGCGACGTACACTATTGTTCTTTTCCGTACTTACTTTATCCGCAGGCCTGCTGCAGCCGCTGCGGGCAACTGTAACCATTCAATCCGTAACGCCCTCGGTGGCTTCGCCGCAACCGTTGGGGACACCGGTCACCTGGACGGTGACGGCTACCGACAGCAACCCCGGCCCGCTCACCTTCCAGTTCAGCACCGCTCTGGGCAGTGGCGCCGTCGATCTGGTGAAAGACTTCAATGCAGGCACGCTCGGCGGCGGCGTCTGGACTGCGCAACCGTTTGCCTGGGCCACCATCCAGGGCGAAGGGGTCTACCGCATTATCGTGGTGGCCAAGGATTTTACGTCCGGTGAATCCGCCACTCATACGGTCGAATATCGCTTGACTCCACTCGCTGGAACCAGCGCCGCCGTGAACGCTACTGCCAATCCGCTAGTGGCGTTGTATAGCGCGCCCGCTTGTGAGGCAGGCAGCTCGATGCGCGTCACTTTCCAGAGATCGGGCAGCACGGCCTCTCCCTTCTTATCGGATTGGAAGACATGCAATGCCGAGACCAGCATGAACTTCTATATAGCGGGCATGTACCCCAAGACTACTTATAAGATGAATTACCAGATCGCGACAGGAAGTACAGTGACTCCCGGCCCGACCACTCTGAGCTTCACTACCGGATCACTTCCAACCTCGATTACCTTTCCGGTCTTCACGGTGGCGGTACCTCCGGGCGCGGGCACCGACACGGCTCAAATGATCGATCTGCACGCGCTGCTCTCGTTCACCAACAACCAGTCCGTTTCGGCGGCCACCGACCTCTCGGGGCGCATCCTCTGGTATTACGAATTCCAGGATGTGACGGACACCTCCACACTGACGCGGCCGCTATCCAACGAAAGCCTGCTCAGCATTCAATCCGGTCCAGCGTGGCAATCGATCAGCACCTCGCAGCAGGTGGTTCGACGCATCGATTTGGCGGGCAATATCGTGCAGGAGACGAATACCGGAATCATCCAGAATCAACTGGTAGCCCTGGGGTTCACCGATGCCGGGCCGTGCACCGCCATCCCCAGTCCCGCGCCCGTGGGCGCCGCCTGCCTGGGCGGCTTCCACCACGAGGCCCAGCTTATGCCCAACGGCGATTACGTGGTGTTCGCCGATATCGAAAAGATTTATCCGCCGGGCACCCAGAACGACACCAGCGGCCTGCCGGTGGATATTATGGGGGACATTTATATTGTCCTGAGCGGCAACTTCCAGGTAGTGTGGGCTTGGGAGGCCTTTCAGCATAGCGGCGGCGGCACGCAACTGAATATCAATCGCGCCGCGCCTTTAGGCGAGACTTGTCCGAGTGCGGGCTGTCCTCCCATATTCCTGCTGGGTAGCGGCATCGCTCCGGCAGCGCACGACTGGATGCACTCCAATAGCGCCTATTACTGGCCGGCCAACGACGACCTGGTGGTTTCCATCCGCGACCAGGACTGGGTGATCAAAATCGATTACAACAATGGCAACGGGACTGGCAACATCCTCTGGCGCATGGGCGCCGTGGATGGCGATTTTACCTTCAACAACGTCAATAACAACGCCTGGCCGTGGTTCTCGCATCAACACGATTTCGGTATCGAGAATAACGGCGCCGGGCCGGCCACGGTTTTCGACAATGGCAATACCCGAGTTTCCGCGCCTCCGCTGGGGCTGGGGTGCACGCCCGGGACGACCGGGTGCAACAGCCGCGGCATGGCGTTGACGATCGACGAAACCAATATGACGGTCACTCCGGTGCTGAGCCAGGACCTGGGATTCTACGCGGGCGCCTTGGGCAGCGCCCAACTGCTGACCAACGGCGATTATTTCTTTCAGCCCGGACTGGTAGGCGGGACTACCAGTTACGGCATGGAGCTGGTGCCCACGCCGGACACGGTGAACGGCACCACGATTGACAGCCTGGAGGGGCCATCTTCGTATCGGTCATTCCGCCAGGCGGATCTGTACCACCCGCCCAAAACGTAAGCGCCGTATGCGCCGGACTCCGGCCCCGCGATGCGCAATCTGTTATAAATATGGCGTGATGCAACGCCGTCAATTCGTAGGAGCCGCCGCATCGGCTGGCCTCGCCGCGGGGCCCGCCGCCGCTGCTCCACAGAGCGCCTTTTTCGAGCTGCGCTATTACCACCTGCGCACTGGCAGCCAGACGCAGCGCACCTCGGACTTCCTGAGCAAACACTTTCTGCCCGCCGCGCAGCGCCTGGGCATAGGCCCGCTGGGATTCTTCGGCGCCGTGATCGCTGAAGGCAGCCCTTTTGTCCTGGCTCTGATCAGTTACCCTTCGGCCGCGGCGTTCGCGGAAAGCGGCGAGCGCCTGGCCGCCGACAACGACTTCCAGCGGGGTTTCGACGAGTACAACTCCACGGCGGAGCTGAGTTATATTCGCATGGAGAACGCGCTGCTGCGGGCCTTCGACAGCAGGCCGTCCATCGCCGTTACGCCCGGCGGCCAACGCCCGCCGCGCATCTTCGAGCTGCGCACTTACGAATCCAACAACGCCAAAGCCGCGCAGCGCAAGATCCGCATGTTCAACGAAGGCGAAGCCGCCATCTTCCAGCGGCTGGGCATGGCGCCTGTTTTTTTCGGGGAGACGCTGGTGGGGCGAAACCTGCCCAACCTTACTTACATGCTGTCGTTCGAGAGCCTGGCGGCGCGGGACAAATTATGGGGCGCATTCGGCGCGGACCCCGAATGGCAAAAGCTGCGCGCACAGCCGGGTTACGCGGACGCCGAAATCGTCTCCAACATCAGTAACGCCATCCTGCGGCCGCTGGACTTTTCGCCCATCCGGTGAACCGGGAGACCGCCCATGCGCCGCCGACATTTTCTGGAAGCCGCCGCTACGGCGATGGCCGCCGTGGGACGGCCGGCCCAGACGCAGGCCCAGACGCAGCGCGCGGCGGGACCGAGCAAAGCGGCGTTGAAACTGGGCACGCAGAACGATGCATCCGACCAGGCCCTGCGCGTGCTGGCCGCACTGGGCGTCAATCATATTTGCAGCACATTGCCTTCGGCGCGCCTGGATGCGAACTGGTCGGCCGAAGGACTGACACGCCTGCGCGAGCGCGTCGAGTCGTTCGGCATTCGGCTGGAGATGGTCCCGCTGCCGCTAAGTTCCAGTTACATCACACGCTCCGAGAACCCTGACATCATGCTGGGCAAGAGCCCGGAGCGCGACCGCGAAATCGACGCCATTTGCCAGATGATGCGCAATGCCGCGCGCGCCGGCATTCCCGCGCTGAAATACAATCTGACCATCCTGGGCGTGGTGCGGTCGGCGCCCTCGGGCGGCCGCGGCGGCGCGCATTACAGCACATTCGTCTACGAAAAGACGCCGCAGGACCCGCCGCTCACCGAAGCCGGGCCCGTTGGCGCGGATGCCGCCTGGGCGCGCATTACGTATTTCCTGAAGCGCGTGATCCCGGTGGCCGAGGAATACAAAATCAGGTTGGCCTGCCACCCGCACGATCCCGGCATGCCGCCCGGCAAGGGTTTCCGCGGCGTGGATCGCGTGCTCGGCAGCGTGAACGGCTTGAAGCGGTTTATCGAGATCGCGCCCAGCCCGTATCATGGCCTGAACTTCTGCCAGGGCACTATCTCCGAGATGCTGGCCAAGCCCGGGGACGAGATCTTCGATGTGATCCGGTACTTCGGCACGCGCGGCAAGATTTTCAATGTACACTTCCGCAATATCCGGGGCGGCTTTCTGAACTTTCAGGAGACCTTTCCGGACGATGGCGACGTGAACATGATTCGCGCCGTGCGGGTATACAAAGAAGTAGGTTACGACGGCATGCTGATGCCGGACCACGTGCCGGCGATCGACGGCGACACGGGGGGGAAGCAGGCCTTCGCATACGCGTACGGGTATATCCAGGCCTTGATTCAGATGGTCAACATGGAAGCTGCATAGGTTCGCTTCGAATGCCCCCGCTCCCATTGACGGCAGCCGCGCTAGTCTATCTCGTGATGGGGCTCGTGGTGGGCGTGGTTACGGCTTTCGCAGCGGACCTATCGCCAGCTAAGTGGCCTCCCGATGAGAAAGCTCTTGCGGAGCGCCTCGAACTGACTGTCTTTCCGCCGAAGGCCAGAGTCGTGGAAGGCCACTCCGGGCTGGTCACCGCCACGCTCTCCCCCATCGCGATCCGAGCGGGCATCGAAACTCTGAAACAGGGTGGAACCGCAGCCGACGCCGCCTCCACCATCGCGCTCACTCAAGTCACTACCGCGCTGGGCTCTTATGTGTCTTATGCGGGAATCCTGCAACTGGTTTACTACGAGAGCCAGACGCACAAGCTTTACTCGTTGGACGCGGGGTGGAACTCGTATCTGGGTGAAACGGCGCCGAAGACCATCCCCGCAAACGACATGGGACCGCTGAGCGCCGGGCCGTCGACGCCGGGAGCGGAAGGGCGCAAGACCCTGGTGCCGGGGTTTATGGCGGGC
>Ga0302325_10006729_pt1 | contig 25734 bp, 19 predicted proteins | sample Palsa_T0_2_FD_201948 | JGI IMG/M metagenome (GOLD analysis project Ga0302325, IMG submission 201948) | Peat permafrost microbial communities from Stordalen Mire near Abisko, Sweden - Palsa_T0_2 | ecosystem: Environmental > Terrestrial > Soil > Palsa > Peat permafrost | place: Sweden: Abisko... | reverse complement strand
TCATCGCGCCCAGCCCGGCCCAGGCCAGGGCGATGGATACCAGGGCGCCGAGCCAGCCGTTGACCTGGTCCGCGATCATCCTGCGGTCCTGGCGGAAGCTCCGGTCCAGCAGCCCGACCGGCGTGCAGACCAGCCCGTCGAGCACGACGCTGAGCGTCAGGACGCGGACCACGGCGGTGGCCGCCGGCGCTCCCATCGCCGAAGCGTACGCGGGCGCGCCGAAGAAGCAGACGGCATACATGGCGAGGCTGCCGGTCACGGCGAGGGTCGTCACCGTCGGCGCGATCTCGGCCGGATCACCCGGCCAGCGGACGATGGCCAGGCTCACCGACAGGTCGTTGAGGCTCAGCATGGCCAGCAGGGCGACCCACGCGACGGCGTAGGTGCCGAACGCGTGCGGGCCGAGCATCCTGGCCAGCACGATCCCGATCCCGATCGTGCCCAGCTTGCTCAGCGCGGTGCTGATGAAGGTCCAGCCCAGGGCCTTGGCTGCCGTGGCCGCCAGCGTGGTTTTCTCGGTCGGCCCGGAGCCGCCCGCGGGCCGTCTGTGCCGTCGCCCCGTCGCACGAAAACGGGCGCGGGACCGATGCCTCGGGCCGCCGGCGCCGCTCACCCGCCCGTGGCCAGGAAAGCCGCACAAGTGACGTGAGCCGTAAATGCGGCATAGTGCTTAAAGGCCTCTACTGCGGCATTCTTGCCCGCGGCAGGTCCGGGCCACGGGTCGTCGGCATCAATGGCCGCCGACCTAGCAGAGAACATTCTTCAGCCTCCTTCTGGATTCTACGGACACCCTATGCCAGTGGCGCGATATACATCCAGCCGTGAGGGTATCCGCTTTGCCCGGAGAAGACGAGGCCAAAATCACCCCTGCGGGTAGTGGGGCGCCACGGGTTTGCTAGTGTTTGCCATGCCCGGCACCGGGGGGACTAACGCCGGGAATCATATGTGTAGACGGCAGATTAAATCACGCTGCTTTACGTGATTTCCTGACGATAACGGACACATCGGCTTAGGTTCGAGAGGAACCATTGCGTTGATTGAGCGAGCCTTGCGCGTTCTGCGGCATATAGCTGGCTGGCGGGATCAGGACGCTGGGGAGCGGTTCGCGGCATGAGCGTAACCGAAAGTGCGGTCGAGACCGGCAGCCGCATACCGACCGACAGAAATGCCGCCATCTCGGGCACGAGGACGTGGACGAGCGCCTACCGTCGCCAGGCTGCCCTGGCCGACTGGACGTGCGCCCTGGCGGCCGGCGCGGTGGCGGCCAGGGTGCGGTTCGGGGCTCCGGCCTACCTGCCGACCACCTACCTGAGCCTCACCTTCGGGCTGCCCGTCCTATGGTGGCTGTCGGTGCTGCTGGCCGGCGGGTACGACACCCGGTTCATCGGGCTCGGCTCCGATGAGTTCCGCCGGATCCTCAGCGCGGCGGTCAACCTGACCGCGGGAGTGGCCGTTATCTCCTACGTGGCCAAGCTCGACCTGGCCCGCGGCTACGTGACGATCGCCCTGCCGTGCCTGGCCGTCATGGACCTGACGGTCAGGTACCTGCTCCGCAAGCGCCTGCACCGACAGCGCGTCCGGGGCTGGTGCGTACGGCGAGTCGTCGCGGTGGGCCATGCGGCGGCGGTGGCTCGCCTGGTCACCGTGCTGCGCCGGGACACATACCACGGCCTTGCGGTGGTCGCCGCCTGCCTGGTCGACGCGCCCGAGGGGACCGGGCCCCATCGCGTGGCCGGCGTGCCCGCCGTCGAAGTGCCCATGGTCGGCGCCGCTGCGGTCGGCGTGCCCGTGGCCGGCGGCCTGTACGGCGTCGCCGCGGCGGTGAGCCGGTTCGGCGCGGATACGGTCGCGGTGCTGGCCTGCCCCGAGATGGACGGCGGCCGCCTGCGCGAGCTGGCCTGGGAACTGGAGAAGAGCGACACCGACCTGTTCGTCGCGCCCGCCCTGCTCGATGTGGCCGGCCCGCGGACGACCATCCGCCCCGTGGCCGGGCTGCCGCTGCTGCACGTGGAGCACCCGGAACTGGCCGGGGCCAAGCAAGTCATCAAGAGCGTGTTCGACAAGACGTGCGCCGCCTTCGCGCTGCTCGTGCTCGCGCCGCTGTTCGCGGTCATCGCGATTTCCATCAGGCTCGCCGATCACGGCCCGGTGTTCTTCCGCCAGACCAGGATCGGCAAGGACGGCCGCGGCTTCACTTTCTACAAGTTCCGCACCATGGTGCCAGATGCCGAACAGCGCAAATCCCAGCTTGTCGCCCACAACGAGGCGGACGGGGTCCTGTTCAAGATCCGCAGGGATCCGCGGGTTACCCGCCCGGGCGCCTGGCTGCGCCGTTCGTCGCTCGATGAACTGCCGCAGCTCATCAACGTGCTGATGGGCGACATGTCCCTGGTCGGACCCAGGCCGGCCCTGCCCGAGGAGGTCGCCTGCTACGGCGGCCACATGCGGCGCAGGCTCGTGGTCAAGCCGGGCCTGACCGGCCTGTGGCAGGTCAGCGGCCGGTCGGACCTGTCGCACGCGGAAGCAGAACGGCTCGACCTGTACTACGTGGAGAACTGGTCGCTCGCCCTGGACCTGCAGGTTCTCTGGAAGACGGGATCCGCTGTCATCCGAGGCTCCGGTGCCTACTAGCCGCGTGCGCCTGAGCCCTGCCAACCAGGAGGTACTTTGTCCAAGCCGTTGATCCACCGTGCGGTCAGGACGGCCCGCGCGGTACGAGCGGTAGCTGCCAGGCCGCCCTACGTTACCCCCGGTCATTACTACTCGCCCCTCACCGCGGACGCCGACCTCGACCGGGCCATGAGCTGGACCGGGGCGCCCGGCGTGGACCTGGCCGAGGAACGCCAGCTTGCTCTCGCGGCGCGGCTGGAGGCCGTGCTGGATGAGCCCTTTCCGGGACCGCGCTACACCCCTGGCAACCGCTTCTACGGTGCCGCGGACGCCGCGATCTACCGGGCGATGCTGGGCCACCTGCGTCCCTCCCGGCTGCTCGAGGTGGGCTCGGGCTACTCCACGGCGCTCGCCCTCGACGAGGCGGACGCCAACCAGAGCCTGTCCGGGCTGGAGATCACTTGTATTGAGCCCTTCCCCGAGCGCATGCTCTCCGTCATCACCGAGGCCGACCGCGACCGGCTTACCCTGATCCGCCAGCCGGTCCAGGACGTAGAACCGACGCTCTATAAGCAGCTCGGAGCGCAGGACATCCTGTTCATCGACTCGACCCACGTGGCCAAGGCCGGCTCGGACGTGATCTGGCTCATCCTGCACATACTGCCCCGGCTCGCCCCCGGCGTGGTCGTCCACGTGCACGACGTGTTCTGGCCGTTCGAGTACCCCGCCGAGTGGCTGCGGCAGGGGCGCGACTGGACCGAGGCTTACCTGCTGCACGCGTTCCTGTCCGGCAACGCCGACTGGGAGGTGCTGTTCTTCTCCTCATGGCTGTGGCGCTGCCAGCCAGAGTTCGTCCCCCGGCTGCTGGCCCGCGAGGAACCCGGCTCGATCTGGCTTCGCAAGCTGCGATGACCGCCCGTCTACGGCCGGCCCGCGGCGAGCGCCCGCATGTCCTGATCCTGGTCCAGAATCTTCCCGTGCCGTTCGACCGGCGGGTCTGGCAGGAGGCCCTGGCCCTCGTCGCCGCCGGATATCAGGTGCATGTCGTCTGCCCGCGGACCGCGGAGCATCCCCTGCGCCGCGAGACGCTGAGCGGCGTGCGCATCTACCGCTACCGGCCCGGCCCCGAGGCGCGTCGGCTGGCCGGCTACCTGGTCGAGTACCCGGTTGCGATCGGGGCTCAGCTCCGCCTCGCGCTCGCCATCCGCGCCCGGCACCGCATCGGCATCGTGCACATCTGCAACCCGCCCGACCTGCTCTTCCTGGCTGCCCTGCCGCTAGTCGCCCGTGGGGCGCGCCTGATCTACGACCACCATGACGCGTGCCCGGAGCTGATGGTCGCCAAGGGCCACCGGGAGGACGGCCGGGCCGTCCGGCTGACCAGGCTGTTCGAGCGCCTCACCTACCGCTGCGCGGACGTGTCGATCGAGACCAACGAGAGCTACCGCGATATCGCCCTCGGCCGCGGCGGGATGTCGCGCGAGGACGTGTTCGTGGTGCGATCCGCGCCGGAGATCACCAGGTTCGCCGGCGCGCGGCCGGACGACAAGTGGCGCCGCGGCCGGAGGTACCTGGTCGGCTACGTCGGCGTGATGGGACGCCAGGACGGCCTGGATTACCTGATCGAGGCCGCCCGGATGATCATCACGGAACTGCTCCGCCCGGATATCCAGTTCGTGCTCGTGGGCTCGGGTCCCGAACTGCCACGGCTGCGCGAGCGGGTCAGGTCCCTGCGCCTGGACGATCAGGTCGTCCTCACCGGGCGGCTGTCAGATGAGGATCTCGGCACCGTGCTCGCCACCGCGGACGTCTGCGTCAACCCGGACGAGGCCAACCGGATGAACGATATCTCCACGATGAACAAGATCATGGAGTACATGGCCCTCGGCAAGCCGATCGTCCAGTTCGACCTGCACGAGGGGCGCGTCTCCGCCGGCGATGCGAGCCTGTATGCGACGCGCAACGACGCGGCCTCGCTCGCCAAGTGCATCCTCGAGCTCATCGACGATCCCGGAGCACGGGCCCGGATGGGGCAGCTCGGCGCCGGGCGGCTGCGGAGCTCGCTGAGCTGGGAGTCGCAGGTCCCGAGGCTGCTCGCCGCCTACGAGCGGGCCACGGCCAAGCGCAAGAGCAAGAGCAAGAGCAAGCGCAAGAGCCGCTAACTACGGCGCCACCACGCAACGGTCACGGCACGACCTGCGGGGTCACCGCATTCGGGTACTGCTGGGCGAAGCCCGCGAGGTTGTCCTGCTCGACCGCCGTCCACAGCTGGCTGTCGACCGTCGTGTTCAGGACGAGCTTGCCGTGGACCGTCTGGGTGGCAGCGGTCACGAAGGTGGCGGCGTTACCGGTCAGGCTGTTGAGTTTGGTGGCGAGCGAGATGACCTGCGAGTTGGTCATGCTGCTGTCCACGGTCAGCGCGCTGGTAAGCGCGTTGAGCACGCTGACCATGGTGACGGGATTGGTGAGCAGGTGGTAGTCCGCGATCTTGGCCAGGGCCGTGCGGACGATGACCTCCTGGCGCAGCGTCCGGCCCTCATCGCTGAGCGCAGGGTCGCGAGCATAGTAGACGGCTGAGACGCCGGTGAGGAGGTTGGGTCCCTGAGTGAAGGTTTCCCCGAAGGCGGTGCTGGTCTCGGGGACGGTGACCGTTATCCCGCCGACGGCCTCCAGCAGGTTCGCCACGTGGGTGAAGTCGATCTCCGCGTAGTCGTTGATGGGAACGCCGGTGGCGCCGGTGATGGTGGTAACCACGAGGCTCGGGCCGCCCTCCTCGTCCGCCTCCCAGAGGGGCTGAGCGCCGTGACCGGGCACGTTGACGACCGTGTCGCCCGGGATCGTCACCGCCCCGCCCGCCTTTCCGTTGGCGTTGATGTGCAGGAGCAAGAAGAACTTGCCGTAGCCCGGCTCGGACGATGTGCTCTGGCCGTACGACCCGGTGGGCCCGAACGGACTCGTGGTGAACAGGATCGTCTGCCCGGATGAGGTGGCCGCGACCAGACCGGCGACCTTGATCCGCGCAATGCTGCCGGCCAGGTGGTTGACGTACGCGTAACCTCCGGCTGCCACCACGACCGCCAAGGCGAGCAGCGAAGCGGTTGCGATCAGCGCGATGCGCCATGGACGGCGCCTTCGCCGGTGCGGAGCCGGCGGCTGCTCGCCGCCACGGCCGGAAGGGCTAGCGGAAGGGCTAACAGAAACGTCGGCGGAAGGGCTGGCGTCGGTCATATTGGTTATATCGGACATCTAATTTCTCCCGGTCTGCCTTTACGGCCGACTTACCTCAGCCCTTTGGCGCTGCTCCTCCTTTGCGTCGTCCACGACGGAGCGCTGCTTTCCGGCAGCGGCCCGCTGTGCGGAGGGTCGGCGAACGCCTTTAAGTAACGCCTGATCCGATTTGTTCACCCTGTGTTATCTTATGCTCGCGCAAGGTAATCTATCCAGGTAGAGAGGTAAAGGCAAGAGATCCGGCTTTCCCGGCGTCCAGGGGATGGGGGGAATGCGTGAGCGAGGCGGCGCTGACCAGTAGGGCCTGGGGTCAGCTAGCACGAGGCCTGAGCCAGCGCCGATGGCTGCGAACGGTCGCCGAGGCCGGGTACGACGCCGTCGCCTGGATCTGCGCTCTGCTCGTCGCGGCCGGGCCCGCCAGCGGCCTGGCCGGGATCCACCCGGGCCGGACCGTCCTGTGGTACGGGGCGCTGGGCATGTGTGCGCTGGTGGTCGGGTGTGGCCTGGCCGCCGGGCTCTACCGCGGCCGGCACCTGCGCGGGAGCCGGGAGGAGGTCAGGGCGGTGATGCTGACCGCCGCGCTGGTCGCGTGCTGCCTGGTGCTGGCCGGCCCGATGCTGACCTCCAGTCAGCGCGTCCGGCCGCAGACCGTCGTGGTCGGCGCGGCGCTGGCCCTGGTCGCCATGCTCGGCGCCCGGTACGTGGCCTTCGCGGCCCGGCTGCGGTCCCGGCCGCCCGCCCCCGCGGCCGTGAAGATCATCGTCTTCGGGGCCGGGGACGCCGGGGCCCAGCTGATCCGCCGGCTGACCACCCAGTCCGACGTGGCCTACCAGCCGGTGGCGATCCTCGATGATGACCCCGCCAAGAGGCGCTTGCGGATCCACGGTGTTCCGGTGCTCGGCGGTCGCGGCCAGATGGCGGAGGTCGCCGCCAGCACCGGCGCCAAGGTGCTGGTCATCGCGATCGCCGGGGAGGCCAGCCAGGTCATCGATGCCCTCACCGCGGCCGCCGAGCGCTGCGGGCTCATCCCGAAGGTGATCCCGTCGTTGCGGGAACTGCTCACCGGCCACGCGCGGATCGAGGGCGTCCGGGATCCCCGCATCAGCGACCTGCTCGGGCGCCGGGCCGTGACCTCCGACGTCGCCTCGGTCCGCGAACACATCGCGGGCCAGCGGGTCCTGGTGACCGGCGCGGGCGGCTCCATCGGGGCCGAGCTCTGCCGCCAGCTGCACCAGCTCGGGCCCGCGGAGCTGATCATGCTGGATCGTGACGAGTCGGCCCTGCACGCCGTCCAGCTCATGCTGCACGGGCGGGCCCTGCTCGATTCCGACGAGACCGTGCTGGCCGACATCCGCGACCAGCGCCGGGTCAGGGAGGTCTTCGAGCGGTTCCGGCCCGGCATCGTGTTCCATGCCGCGGCCCTCAAGCACCTGCCCCTACTGGAACGCTGCCCGGCCGAGGCGCACAAGAGCAACGTCCTGGGCACCCTCACGGTCCTGCAAGCCGCGGCCGATTATGGCGTGCACTCGTTCGTCAACATCTCGACCGACAAGGCGGCGAACCCGGTGAGCGTGCTCGGCTACTCCAAGCGGATCACCGAACGCCTCACCGCGGACATGTCGGCGCGGACCGGCGCCAGGTTCCTGAGCGTGCGCTTCGGGAACGTGCTGGGCAGCCGCGGGTCAGTCCTCACCGCCCTGTCGGCGCAGGTGGCCGCCGGCGGTCCGGTCACGGTGACCGACCCCGAGGTCTCCCGTTACTTCATGCTCGCCGATGAGGCGATCCATCTCCTGCTGCAGGCGGCCGTGATCGGCCGGGGCGGGGAGGTCCTCGTGCTCGACATGGGCGAACCGGTGCGGATCGCCGACATGGCGCGCCGGATGGCGGCCGCGAGCGGCCGCGAGGTGGACATCGTGTTCACCGGGCTGCGCCCGGGCGAGAAGCTATTCGAAGACCGGCTCGCCCAAGGCGAGCACGACCTGCGGCCGTATCATCCGCTCATCAGCCAGGTTCCGGTGCCGCCGCTGAGTGCCGCCGAGGTGGCCGTCCTGGACCCCGACGCCGACGCCGATTCCCTGTACCGGGAACTGGCCCGGCTCGCCCGCGGCTCCTCCCACGACGGCAGGCGGGCCGTCCCGGCCCAGAGCCAGGAGACCCCGGCCGCGGTCAGCCGCTAGGGATGCGGTCCAGCATGCGCCCAGCCCAGCTCGGCCAGCCTGGCCACCGACCGATCCAGCAGCATGGCTACCTCCACGTACCCGCGCCATGGCTGGCCGGCCGGGTCGGGCACGTCGTCTCCGGCCGAGGCGCCCAGCAGCGCCGAGCGCTCGCGTCCCTCGTGAGCCCGCGACAGCCAGCCGGAGAACGGCTCACCTGGCTCCCGGGGCCCGATCCGCCCGCCCCGCCGGATGAGCTCCCGCAGCGTGAACGCACGCGGCCACACCGCAGGCTCGGTCACCACGGCATAGCGGAGGTTATCGCGCGCCATCGCCAGCACCAGGCTGGCCTGCGCCAGGTCGGCGGCACCGGCGACGCGGCTGCGGTGCGCGGCGATGTCGATCCCGTACCCGGCCATGACCGAGATGACCTCCGGGAGCGGCCGATCCCCGCTGCGCAGCATCCCGGCCGATCGCACCCGGGCGCTCACGCCGAGCTCGGACAGCCGCCGGGCCAGCAGCGCGGCCGCCATCGGAGACCGGCAAACGTTCGCGGTGCACAGCACCGCGATGTCGCCCGTGTCTCGCATGGCGATATTGCTAGACATTTCTCTTCATTTGCATTCGGTAAAGCAAATCCGTACGCTCTGACGCAGAATTTTTCGGAACGACCATAATGCTACCGGCGCGCGAGGATTTTACCTCTCCCGCCCTTGGCGTACACTCATTTCACGCGACGCATGCTGGAAAATGGGGGAGCCTTTGGCGGCTCTCGGTCAATGCGGTCCCGGCCACTGCCACGTGCCGATCAGAGAGAAAGTAGTAATGACCGAATTCGGTACCGAGCCGTCATTTCGCACATATCTGCAGGTTCTGCGCCGCCGGAAATGGTGGGTGAGCGTGGCCGCCGCGCTCGGCCTGGCGGCCGCCTTGGCGTTCTCGCTGACCGCGCACAAGGAGTACTCGGCTACCGCGCAGCTGCTGGTGCAGCCGTCCGTCGAGGCGAGCGGAGCCGGCCTCACGCCGCCGCAACCGGTCACCCAGACGGACGTGCAGACCGAGCTGCAGCTAGTCACCAGCGCCCCGGTCCAGCAGGCCGTCCGCGCCCGGCTGAACAGCGCGCCGGCGGTGTCGGCTGCGGAGGTCGGCCAGACCGACGTGATGGCCATCACGGCCACCAGCAAGGAGCCGTCGCAGGCGGCCCTGGTCGCGAACCTGTACGCGACGGACTTCGTCCAGTACCGCCAGGCGGTCGCCGAAACCAGCCTGACCAGCACCGAAGCCCAGCTGCGCGCGCAGATCTCCTCGCTCGGGCGCCAGCTCAGCTCGTTCCGGAGCAGCACGACCTCACTGGCGGCCTCGGCCCTGCTCAATCAGCAGGCGGTCCTGAAGGAGCAGCTGGCCCAGATGCAGGTCAGCGGGGCGGTCGATACCGGCGATGTGGTGCTGGTCACGCCCGCGCAGACGCCGACCTCGCCGAGTTCCCCCAAGCCCGCCCAGGATGCCCTGCTGGGGTTCGCCGCCGGTCTTGTGCTTGGGCTCGGCGCGGCCTTCCTGCGCGACAGCTTCGATGACAAGCTGGCCTCCAAGGAGGCGACCGAGCAGGCCGGCGGTGCCCCGGTGCTGGCCATGACCCCACTGGTGCGATCCTGGCGCCGGCGGCAGGCGCTGGTCGTGGTGGTCACCGACCCCACCTCCCCGGCCGCGGAGTCCTACCGGTCGCTGCGGACCTCGCTGCAGTTCGCCGGGCCGGAAGGCCAGCTCGGCTGCCTCGTGGTGACCAGTCCCGGCGCCGCCGAGGGCAAGACGGCCACCCTGGCCAACCTGGGGGTCGTCTTCGCGCAGGCGGGGGAGCGGGTCGTGCTCGTCTCATGTGACCTGCGCAGACCTCGGATCGGGGCGTTCTTCGGGCTGGACGAGCGGGTCGGCCTGACCAGCGTCCTGCTCGGCGAGCAGACGCTGGAGCAGGCCGTGCTGCCGGTGCCGGGTTTCGACCGGCTCAGCCTGCTCCCGGCGGGACCGGTCCCGCCGAATCCCGCCGAACTGCTCAATGGTCCTCGCGCCCGGGACACCTTCGCGGACCTGCGCAAGCGGTTCGACCTCGTGCTCATCGACAGCCCGCCGGTGCTGCCCGTCACCGACGCGGCGATCTTGTCGCGGTACGCGGACGCCACGCTGATGCTCGCTGCCGCGGGCCAGACCCGGCGCGGCGACCTGCACCGCGCGGCGGAGAAGCTGAACCAGGTCGGTGCCACGATCTTGGGCATCGTGCTGAACAAGGTGAGCAAGCGGACCGGGCGCGATTACGGATACTACGGATACTCATACGGCAGCCAGCCCTACCGGGCGGCGGTCGCGCCGGTGATAACGGCCACGGCGCACCCGAACGGGAGCAGCAAGGTGCCGGACCATAGGCGGAGCTGACCAGTTTCCGCGCCACGTATTCATCGGCTCGTCGGGGGAGGGGCGTCAGCACAGTCATGTCGGGGGAGTTCACTGACCTGTTCGCCGTGTCGGCCTGTGGTGCGGTGGTGGCTGCTGCGGAAGCAGTGACGATTCCGCTCCTGCGCCGGGCCGCCGTCATCGACGTGCCCGGTCACCGGTCTTCGCATACCGTGCCGACCCCCCGCGGCGGCGGAGTCCCGGTCGCCGCCGGGCTGCTGGTGGCCGCGGGCCTGATCGGCGGGGTGATCGCGGCGCTCTTCGCGTTCGCCGTGGCCGCCTTCGCCCTGCTCGGCTTCACCGAGGACCTGCGCGGGCTGACGGCGGGCCGGCGGCTGATCCTGCAGGCGGCCGGCGGCGTCCTGGTCGGCGTGGTGCTCGTCAGCGGCCTGGCCGGGCCGACCGCCCGCCTCGTCCTGCTGGCCGCCCTGTGCGCGGTGTGGATCATCGCGTTCGTGAACGCGTTCAACTTCATGGATGGCGTCAACGGCATCTCGGGGGCGCACGCGCTGATCGCGGGGGTCGTCTACGCTCTGCTGGGCTGGTGGCAGCACGACGTGTTCCTGGTCCCGGCGGGCGCGGCGGTCGCCGCCGGGGCGCTGGCCTTCTTGCCGTGGAACGCCGGCCGGGCCAAGGTGTTCCTGGGTGACGCGGGCAGCTACACGCTGGGCGCGGCGCTGGCCTTCCTGGCCGCCTACGCCCTGATCGGGGGAGTTCCCGCGGAGGCGGTTCTCGGGCCCCTCGCGCTCTACCTGGCCGACACCGCGTGGACCCTGCAGCGGCGCATCCGGGCCGGCGAGCGCTGGCTGCAGCCGCACCGTACGCATATCTACCAGCGCTGGTGCGATGCCGGATGGTCGCACCAGCGGGTCACGCTGACGGCCGCGGCCATCACGGTCCTGCTCAGCCTGCTCGGCGCGGCCAGCCTGACCGGTGATCCCGCTCTGCGAGCGGCCGCCGACCTGACCGCAGCGGCGGTCGTCGTGGCGTACCTGCGGTCGCCGGCGCTGCTCGCCCGGCACGTGACCTGGGCGGCGGCACGATAACCATGCGGATCCTCATCGTGACCCACTATTTCCCGCCGGAGACCGGGGCCCCGCAGGCCCGCCTGTCCGGCCTGGCGGCGGCCTGGGCCTCCGACGGCGACGACGTCACGGTCCTGACCGGCATGCCCAACCATCCGACCGGGGTGATCCCGCTCGAATACCGCGGCGCGATCCGCCGCCGCGAACGCCGCGGCGGCTACCGGGTGCTGCGCACGTGGCTGTACGCCACCCCGAACGACGGCGTCGCCCGCAAGACCATCGGCCATCTGAGCTTCATGGTCTCCGCCGTGCTGCTCGGCTGGCGGGCCAGTGGGCCGGCCGACGTGGTGGTCGTCTCCTCGCCCACCTTTTTCTCCGTCGGGGCCGGCTGGCTGCTGGCCCGCCTCAAGCGCGCCCGCCTGGTGGTGGAGGTCCGCGACCTGTGGCCGGCCATCTTCACCGAGCTCGGCGTGCTGACCAACCGCCGGCTCATCGCCCTACTGGAACGGCTCGAACTCGCCGCCTACGCGGCGGCCGACACCGTGATCGTGGTGAGCGACGGGTTCCGCGCCAACCTGATCGGGCGCGGTGTGCCGGCCGGCAAGGTGCACACCATCCGCAACGGCGTCCGCTCCGGCGAGTTCGATCCGAAGGCCCGGGCGGACCCGCGGCTGCGCGCCAGGCTCGGCGCCGGCCCCGGTGACTGCCTGGTGCTCTACGCCGGGACGCACGGCATCTCGCAGGGGCTCACCTCGGTGGCCGACGCCGCCGCCCGGCTGGCGGGCCGGCCGATCCGGTTCGCGTTCGTGGGGGAGGGGGCGGACAAGCAGCGGCTCCGGGACCGGGTGGCCGAACTGGGGCTGCGCAACGTCACGCTGCGCCCCGGCGTCCCGCACGAGCGGGTCCCCGCGCTGCTCGCGGCGGCCGACATCTGCCTGGTCCCGCTGCGCGACGTGCCGTTGTTCTCCTCGTTCATCCCGTCGAAGATGTTCGAGTGCCTCGCGGCCGGCCGGCCCGTGGTGGGGGCGGTGGCCGGGGAGGCGGCGCAGATCCTGCGGGAGGCCGGCGCGCAGGTGGTGCCGCCCGCGGATAGCACCGCCCTGGCTGGCGCGATCGAGGTGCTGGCGGCCGACCCAGCCCGCCGGGCGGCGATCGGGCGGCAGGGGCGTTGCTACGTCGAGGAGTACTTCGACCGTGACACGCTGGCCCGGCAGTACCGCACGCTCCTCGGGTCGTCCTGATGAGGCTCCTGGTCACCGGGGGGAGCGGTTTCCTCGGGGGGTATGTGCTCCGCGAGGCAGCGGCCCGCGGACACGAGACGATCGCGCTGGCCCGCAGCGCGGCGGCCAGCTGGTCGGTGGCGGCCAACGGCGCGCAGCCGATCGCCGGTGACCTGGACCGAGCCCGGGAGGTGGACGAGGCGTTCACCGCGGCCTGGGCCGATGCCCTGGTCTGCCTGGCCTCGCTGGGCCGCGGTCACGGCCCGGGCATCGTGGCCGCCGCGGAGGAGGCCGGCCTCACCCGGGCGGTGTTCGTCTCGACGACCGCGGTGACCACCACCCTCGACCCGCCCACCAAGGCGGTGCGGCTGGCCGCCGAGCAGCAGATCCGCGGCAGCGGGCTGGACTGGACGATCCTGCGGCCGACGATGATCTACGGGGCACCCGGCGACCGCAACCTGTCCCGGCTGCTGGTCCTGCTGCGCCGGACGCCGGTGCTGCCGGTGCCTGCCGTCGGCGCCTGCCTGCATCAGCCGGTCCATGTGGCCGATGTGGCCACCGCCGTGCTCGACGCGCTGGCGCGGCCCGCGGCGATCGGCTCGACGTACACCGTGGCCGGCCCCGAGCCGATCCCGTTCGCGGACCTGCTGCGGATCTGCGCCCGGGCGGTAAGGAGCAGGACACGACTGGTCCCCGTCCCGCTGGCCTCGCTGGTGACGCTCGTGCGCGGTTACGAGCTGGCCAGCCGCCATCCGCGGATCCGGGTGGAGCAGTTGCGCCGGCTGGCCGAGGACAAGGCGTTCGGCATCGACGACGCGGTCCGCGACCTGGGCTACGCTCCGCGCCGGTTCGACGCTGGCATCGAAGCCGAGGCCCGGATGCTGGGGCTGGCGTCATGACCGGAGCGGACCTGGCCCGGCTAAGCCGCACCGTGGTGCACCTGCGGCCGGGCCAGGTCGCCCGCCGGGCGCAGTTGCGCGCCCAGCAGGCGGCGCTGCACCGGTTCCCCGAAGCGGGGCGGCGGATCCTTTCCGGCCCCTGCCCGGCGGGCGCCGCCGGCTGGCCCGGCGCGTTCCGCCCGGTGGACGCGCGGACCCCCGGCCGCTGGCCGGGGCTGGCCGAGCTGCGGGCGGGCCAGATCACGCTGCTGGGGCGGGCGCGAGAACTCGGTGACGGCTGGGAACAGCCCGACGCGCCGCGCCTGTGGCGCTTCCACCTGCATTACTGGGACTGGGCGTGGGGGCTGGCCGCGGATCCCGACCGGCTGGCCGGGCGGGCGGCCTTCGCCCGGCTGTGGCGGTCCTGGTCCGCGTCCGCCGGGTTCGGCCACGCCGATGCCTGGCATCCCTACCCCGCTGCGCTACGGGCCTGGTCCTGGTGCGGGCTGCACGGTGCGCTCGCGGCCGGCGGCGACCTCGAGCCGGATTTCACCGCCGCGCTCGCGGCCCATGCCGGTTTCCTGCGCCATCACCTGGAGTCCGACGTCGGCGGCAACCACCTGATCAAGGGGCTCAAGGCACTGACCGGCCTGGCCGTCTTCTTCGCCGACGAGCGACTGCTCCGGCTGGCGCTGCGGCGGCTGACCGAGCAGCTGGCCAGGCAGGTGCTGGCCGACGGCGGCCACTACGAGCGCGCGCCCGCCTACCACTGCCAGGTGCTGGCCGACCTCATCGACGTGGCGGACCTGCTGCTGGCCGCGGGGCGCATCCCGGCCGCCGAGCTGACCGAGGCCGTGGACCGGATGCGGCACTGGCTGGGCGCGGTGCTGACCCCCGACGGCCGGGTCCCGCTGCTGAACGACGGCTACCCGGTCGATGACGAGCTCATCGCCGCGCTGCGGCCCGGCCCGGCCCCGGAAGCACCGTTGCTCGTGCTGCCCGACACCGGCCTGGTGCGGGCCGAGGCGGACGGCTGGCACCTGCTGGCCGACGTCGGACCGCCGTGCCCGCCGTCTCTGCCGGCCCACGCGCACGCCGACACGTTCGGCTGTCTGCTGTACGTAGACGGCGTCCCGGTGCTGATCGACACCGGCACGTCGACCTACGAGCCGGGGGTGGTGCGCGGCTACGAGCGTTCCACCGCCGCGCACAGTACCGTGCAGCTGGACGGCGCGGACTCCACCGAGGTGTGGGGCGTGTTCCGGGCCGGGCGGCGAGCTCGGGTCAGCGGCCTGTCCGCCCGCGTCGACTCCGCCGGCGTCAGCTTCGACGCCGCGCACGACGGGTTCCGGCGGCTGCCCGGCCGGCCCCGCCACCGTCGCCGCTGGTCGCTCGCCGAGGACCGGCTGCGGGTCGATGACCTGGTCAGCGGTCAAGGCCGGCACGAGATCGTCATCCGGTGGCAGCTGGCGGCCGGCTCGGCGGTACGGATCGACGGCGGCACGGCGCTGGTCACCGGCCCGGCCGGGGCCTTCGAGGTAGCCACCGAAGCCACCGATCAGGTGCTGCTGACCAGCCAGACCAGGCCGGTCGCCGCCGGGTTCGGCAGCACCGCCGATGCGCCCGTGCTGACCTGCCGGATCCAGGCGTCGCTTCCGGCCTGGGCCAGCACCGTCTGGGCCCGGACGCACACCCCCGAGGAGGCCATGTGAAACAGGTGCTGCAGCCGGTCAGCGGCGGGCCGGTCCAAGTGCTCGACGTTCCCCGCCCCGTGATCGGCTCGGCCGAGGTCCTGGTCCGCACCGTGGCCTCGGTGATCTCCCCCGGTACCGAGCGGGCGGTCACCGCGCTGGCCCGGTCCAGCCTGCTGGCCAAAGCCCGGGCCCGGCCGGACCTGGCCCGGCAGGTGGTCCGCAAGGCCCGCGCCGACGGCGTCACGGCCGCCGCCCGGGCGGTCCGCGGCCGGCTCGCCGCCGACCTGCCCCTGGGCTACTCCGCAGCCGGGGTGGTCGCCGAGGTGGGTGCCGCCGTCGACGGGATCCGCGTCGGCCAGCTGGTGGCGACCGGCGGCGCGGGCCAGGCCAACCACGCCGAGTACCAGGCCGTGCCGCACCTGCTGTGCGCGGTCGTGCCCGACGCAGTGCCTGCGCAGGACGCGGCGTTCGCCACCCTAGCGGCGATCCCGCTGCACGCGCTGCGGCTGTCCGGGGTCGGGCCGGGCGCCAAGGTCGTGGTGCTCGGCCTCGGGCTGCTCGGCCAGCTCGCCGCGCGGCTGGCCATGGCCTCCGGCTGCGACGTGGCCGGGATCGACCCCAGCGAGCCCGCCAGAACGACCGCGGCACAGGCCGGCGTGCTGGCCCTGGACGAGTCCGGCGACGCCACCACGAGCCAGATCCTGACCTGGTCCCGGGGCCGGGGCGCGGACACCGTGCTGGTGTGCGCGTCCGGCCGGTCGGCCGGGCCCATGTCCAGGACCCCGGAGTTGTGCCGGGACCGGGCCACCGTGGTGATGGTGGGCGACGTCGGCATGCCGCCCCGCCGCACCCCCTACTACGAGCGGGAGATCTCGCTGCTGTTCGCCCGCTCCTACGGTCCGGGCCGGTACGAGCCGTCCTATGAGGCCTGGGGGGTCGACTACCCGGCCGGGCAGGTGCGCTGGACCGAGGGCCGTAACCAGGAGGCCGTGCTCGACCTGCTCGCCTCCGGTCGGCTCGCGGTGTCCGGCCTCGTCACGCACTCGTTCGAGATCGCTCGCGCGGACGAGGCCTACCGGCTCCTGGAGAACGAGCCCTGCCTGGCCATCCGCATCACCTATCCGGCCGTGGCCGACCCGGACGGCGTGGCAGACCCAGAGCAGCCGGTGCGCCTGCGGCCCCGCCCGGCCGACACGTCCAGCCCGGTCGGCCGGGCCCAGCCCGGGGTGGGCTGGATCGGGGCGGGCGCCTTTTCCACCGGCACGCTGCTGCCTGCCTTCCGGGAGGCTGGCTTCGAGCGTTTTGTGGCCGTGGCCACGGCCAGCGGCATCTCCGCGCGTCGGGCGGCGGAACGGCACGGGTTCGAGAAGGCGGTATCGGGCGCCGACGCGGTCATCGGCGACCCGGATGTCGGCGTGGTGGTGATCGCCACCCCGCACGACGTACACGCGTCGCTCGCCAGCGAGGCCCTGTCCGCCGGCCGGCACGTCTGGTGCGAGAAGCCGTTGGCGCTGACGTGCGAGGAGCTCGACGAGGTGGAGAAGGCCTGGCGGGGCTCCGGCCGCCAGCTGACGCTCGGCTTCAACCGGCGCTGGGCACCGGCTGTGCAGGCCGCCCAGCGGATCCTGGCGGAGGTGCAGACACCGAAGCTGATCGTCTACCGGATCGCTGCGGGCAGGGTCCCCAACGGTCACTGGTATCTCGACCGACGCCAGGGCGGGCGACTGCTCGGCGAGGTGTGCCATTTCGTCGACCTCGCGCAGGTCCTAGCGGGAGCCAACATCGAGGACGCGGTCGGCGTGCTGGGCGGACAGGGCGACGCCGGGGTGGCGCTGCGCTTCGCGGACGGCTCGGTGGCAACCATTGCCTACGGCACTGCCCCGTCTGCGGCGGGCAAGGAACGGATCGAGGTGCTCGCCGGATCGCACCGGGTGATCATCGACGACTTCCAGTTGGTCCTGGCCAATGGTCGCACGCTCTGGAAGGGTCGGCAGGACAAGGGCCATCGCGCTCACGCCGCCGCGTTCCGGCAGGCCGTGCAGGGCGGCGGGGATATGCCGACCGAGGCGATGCTCGGCACCATGCGCGCCACCATCCAGGCCTCCGACGGGGTTCGGGCATCATGACGGCCGAGCACCTGGGGTCAGCCGGCCCAGGAGGCGCGGCCAGCCCGGTAGGCAGAGCCGAGCCGGACGGCTGGGTGGAAGAAGTCCTGCGCCTTCTCGAGGGCAAAGCAGTGACCTGGCCGGCGAAATACGGTCCAGCTGGACTGCTGGCCGGCCGCCTGGTCAGCCTGCGCCCGCTGCCATGCCCGGCGCCCGGCGCCTTCTCACCGCTCCGGCTAGTTGCGTCCCGCTGCGTTGATGCATCACTCCCTGAATCCGCGCCGAGGTCGCCGCGATGGGATTGGTCCCGCTACGGCATTCGTCTTCTGAATCGCGGTTCATAGTAATGCCGCACGCTGCGCCTACCCGGTTCAAAGTAATCACAACAAAGTTGCACCAATCAGAGATGCCCAAATCGATAGCGCAGACAGCGACATTCAACGTCGCGGCTACGCTGGCCGCAGGTCTGGGTGGTGTGATTATCGCGCGAGTTCTAGGCCCCGTCGGCCGTGGCGAATATGCGGCTATCACGGCATGGTTTGGCGTCGCCGTCATAATCGGTCAGTTCGGCCAACCTGCTGCGCTCTGCTTTTATGTAGCCCGTGATCCGATCTCCGCTCGCGAATACGTCGCCACCTCGCGAACTATGCTGCTGCTTACAGGCACAGTCATCCTGACCCTGGGACTGCTGCTAGCGCCCATCCTGTCTCATGGGAGACACGGCATCACTATTGGCTATCAGATAGCATTTGCCACCCTGATAATCTCTCTTATTGGCGTCAGCTATACGTTTCCCCTCCAAGCACAACATCTGCATCGATGGAATCTGGTTAAGGCTAGTCAACCGGTGCCAAGTCTGATAGGGATAATTGTGTTGTGGAGGCTAAGACTACTAACTCTGAACTCTGCGCTGATAGTCTTGGCCGTCAGCACGCTACTCCAACTTGGTTACGCTTATATATCTTGTAGAAAATTCGGACTCGCCCCCGGCCGGACATGTATGAAATTGGTCCGGCCACTAGCCAAATATGGTTCTACACAACTGGCTGCTTCAACATCCGCGACACTTAACCTACAACTGGATCAGCTAGTTCTATCACAACTCGTACCACCTGCCGACCTAGGTCGATATGCGATTGCAGCGTCGCTCACATTGCTCCCGCTACCGCTGGTTTCAGCAATCGGGAACGTCGCGTTCCCTAACCTTGCAGCAAAACGTATTGCGTTGAGTCGAGCGAATCGTCTCCAGCGGATAGCAGTAATCGGCGCAGCCGGCTTGACTACCGGTATGCTGTTGCCCCTTGCTGCCGCAGCCAATTGGCTTGTGCCGTTTATATTTGGAGCAGCCTATCGAGGGGCTGTGCCACTAATATGGATTCTGATCCCGGGATCTATTTTCCTGACCAGCGGACAGGTGGCGGGCGATCTATTGCGAGGTAGAAATCGCCCGGCTGCGGTCGCATGGGCGCAAGGACTTGGCGCAGTTTCCACAGTGCTAATGCTTATAGCGCTGCTGCCAATTATAGGGATCTACGGTGCCGCGGTCGCCTCTACCGTAGCGTACGGAATCACGCTGGTTTTTCTCCTCCGCGCCCTCTCGAGATTGTCCTCAAGTGACCAATAACTATCTTTCAATAGAACCTCCTGCGACCACCAGTCGTTGGACCCGAGTATGGGTTGTAATTACGTCACTATCGGTTTATGGACCATATGTAGTGGTAAATGCTAGAACTGAGCAGATTGTCGTCTTTTTGTCTGCTTTCGGAATTTTGCTCTTCGGATGGCCGAAGGTGCTTGAAGATCACCCCTGCCCTGCCGTACCAATATTTGTCTGCTGGTCCGGCCTATATTCGGTGATTATCCTAGCCACCGTATACCCGCATATCGATCTCGGCGCTTATGGTCAATTCTCGCCGTCTCACGGACTCGCCGACTTCGCACTTCCGCCAGCGCTGATAATCGTAAGCTGGTTTTGGACACTCGTAATCCCTACTCGTGATCTTATCCTTTTGATAGCGAGGACTACTATCGCGGGGATGGTCGTTAACACAGTAATCTCCGTTTGCCAGCTCGCGACAAATAACGTGCTGGTCTTTAGCGTGCTTCCCCATTTCTGGTCAGCGGCAAATGGCAACGCCGGCTCGAGCACGGCCGTGTCTGTCGCAGCTGCTGGTAATGGGCGGTTCACTGGTATATTCAATCAGCCCGCTGAAGCTGGCGTTGCTTACGGAGTCGCACTATTCTGCTTGATTTACCTGTCTCAAGTCGATGCTAAGTCATGGACGAAGATGCGTACGGCGTATGGAGTTGCCCTAACCATCGGAGGCATTCTTACCATTTCGAAAATTTTTCTTCTTGGCGGGCTGCCTGTCGCTCTGATTTTGCTAATGCGAGCTCCCGCAAATCGAATGCGCGCAATTATCTCATTCAGTACGATCGGGTTCTCATTGTGGCTTCTTGGTACTTATGGGCTTCTCCCGACATGGGTCATCGGCCCCTCGACGCTCCGACGTATATTTTCCTCAAGCAACACCACGCTAACCACAATCACCGCTGGTCGGTATGGCGCAGATGGTACCCTAGCCCCGCTAGCGGCCGATATTCTTCATTCCAGCCCATTGGTCGGATTCGGCGCTGGCGGAATCGCCGCGCCGTACGACTCAATGTGGCTAGAGGCGCTAGCGGTCTCCGGCATTTTGGGAGTATTGCTGGTCTGCTTTGTATTTATCTTCCTCTTTGCGCGATGGACCAGACTGAGATGGAGGCTTCCGCGGCCAGAGTGGCATCTTAGCGGCGCCACTCTGGTGATTGCTTTCGGTGGCTCCTTCGGACTCCCGACACTCACTGGAAACCGTGTTTCAACATTGCTGTGGCTCATTATCGGAGTCCTCATAGTTTCGCAGCCATCGGATCTATCTCAGCAGCACATCCAGCCCGGCCAGCGTGTACTCCCCCGAACCGCTCTCGCACCAGCTCACCGATCCCGGCCAGCTAACTGGACCTCTGGAGCGCTGAACAATTGAGGCTAGATCGGTCAGATCAGGATGAAAGACGCTCACTGTGGCGTCGCGGGAATCGGATTACCAAGCTCTTGTCAAGTAGACTCATATACACATGCAAGTAACCGGACATACCACGCCCGCATGTTCACCAATCTAAGCAAACTATGACAAGTGTAATCTGAAGGTGAATAATACGAATTCGGGCCTTGTTTCAGTCATCATACCTACCGTGGGCCGCTCCACGGTTCGCGCAGCGGTCGATAGTGTCCTTAGGCAAACATCTCCCCCACTTGAGGTCATAGTCGTAGTTGATAGCGCCAGTCGCTCATTGCCTGCTACGCTGCGCGACATCATGGGCGAGCTTCAAATATATTTCACTGGCGGCATTGGAGCAAATGGCGCACGCATGCGAGGCGCAAAGGAAGCCAACGGGCACCTTATCGCCTTTCTTGATGATGACGACACATGGAAATGCGACAAGCTTGAGCGGCAGATAGCTCTTTGGCGGACCGCTTCTGAGGAATACCGTTATACGCTCATTTCTTGTCGACTGGCCGTTAATGACGACAATGGAAAAATGTTGAAGACTAAGCCGTCGCACCTATTGGGTGCACATGACCGCGTAGCGGATTACTTGTTCCGCCGCGCATCCATCACCCAATATAGTGGCTGCTTGCAAACGTCCACGTTTCTGTTCGATCGGAAGCTAGTTGAGTTGGAGCCCTGGGATGCTGCCCTTACTCGTCATCAGGACTGGGACTGGGTACTCCGGGTTAGTAAACGGCCTGACACAACCATACGCATGTGTCCTGAAGTTCTCGTTGAATTTGGACCAGCTGACGCAAATTCCATATCAATATCGAGTGACTGGCGTGCGAGCCTGAATTGGCTAAATAGGTGGAACGACTACCTAACACCGCGCGAGAAGGGTGACTTCTTGTTGTGCACAACGGCAGCTCTGGCTGCCCGCTCAGGTAGTCGGCGAACTTGCCTGATGATTGCTGGGCGAGCGTTGCGATCTAGCCGCCCTGGTCTCCCTGCCTGGATAGTATGGGCGGCATACATGCTGTCCCCCAGAATGGTCAGCAGCGCGTCCCGGCGCCGCGCGGCCGCGAAGCTCGTCCGATAGTATGGTGTTAATAGTGATGCCGAATATACGTCCAGAAGCCAGCTGCGACTACTTTATCGCGGAGCCTACGATACGGGTTCTGCTGGTGGCCGACGTGCGAAGTCCCACGACTTGGGGTTGGGTCGATGCCATTCGGTCGGCCGGAATCATAGTTCTTGGCCTCAATGGTAAAGAATGGCCTGAGAATCGAGCGTTTTATTCGAGTGGGCAGCGGTCTCGCATCGGCGCCAGACAACAACTTGCGTCATTCGCATCGGCCACGCCAAGAAGGCTCAAGTTGACGCAAGGGTTCCGGCGGACGACCGGGCCATTGCTAGCCTCAATGAGAAGTCGTCGACTCAAACGTGCTATTGCCAGAACAAGGCCAGATATCATCCACGCCTTGCGTATTCCGTGCGAAGCGATGGAGGCTGCGGCAGCATGCCCACAAGACATACCTCTGGCCGTTTCAATTTGGGGAAATGACCTTACGCTCCAAGCCTCGATAAATAGGCTCATCGCACGCGCTACCCGCAGAGTTCTCATGGAGACCAATTTGCTCTTTGCCGACTGCCAACGTGACATCGACCTGGCAAAGAATTGGGGTCTTCAGGTGAGGACGGCTACGTCCGTTCTCCCCGGAGGAGGGGGTATTGACCTAGCACGTGTCGCTAAGGCAAAGAGGGTTTCTGCATTGCGCCTCGAAGATTTGGAGTGGGTCAATCATCGGCTGATCGTGAACCCGCGAGGTTGCCGTGAGTACGTTCGAAACGACATACTGCTAGAAGCATTGAGCCTCTTGCGATCAGAAATCGATTCTGATGTCCGCATAGTATTTGTCGATGCCGCGCATGACGAGGGCCTCCGGCGCCGCATTGAAAATCACAGCCTGAGCGAAAAGATCATTGTTACAGAAAAGCTCTCGCCGACCCGTATTCTTTCCCTTTTTTGTCGAACCGAGATTAGTGTCTCAATCACTGAGCATGATGGTACGCCAAACAGCCTTCTGGAGGCAATGGCAGCCGGCGCCATTCCTGTCTGCGGCGATATTCCGTCGATTCGTGAATGGATCGTGCACGGCACGAACGGGTTCCTAGCACCGTCCGATAATCCTCGAGCAGTGGCCGATGCCCTTCTTAATTCTCTACAACTCTCTGACGTGGAGCGCAGCGTTATGAGGGCCGAGAATTGTAAAATCATTGCAACGAGAGCTGAGCGGAATCTCACCGGAATGCAAGCTGCTGAAAAGTACCGCGAGCTAGTCCAGAGCGCGGTCGGCGTAGTTCAATACTAATCACGGGCAAGCAGTCGGTTATCATCTGTATCTGGCAGGCTAAATCGGCTCCAGCGCACTCTGGGGCAACTGGCTGCTCAGGATCTCCCTGTGCAGGCTTGTTCCGGTGTCCGCGCCGCTACTGGTTCGTCGAGGATCTCCGGTTTAGCTACGTGGCGGGATTCGGTCCTGGAGCCACCTGAAGAGGGAACGCGGCGGTGATCCGCGCCGTGGCCGGCCGCCGACCGTCCTCGGTCCAATCGGACAGTCGCGCCGCACTGCCGGACCGGTCCGGCCGGTCCGGCTCACGCCAAGGCCCAGGGACCTCGCCCCGCCGCCGGGCGGTTCGCGGTCCCTGGGCTGATCCGGTCGCTTGCTGGCTAGCAGCCCGTTACGTCGACGCAGTTGTCAGGATTGTTGCCGAACACCACGGAGGCGAACAGCGTCGTGTCATCGGCGTTGTAGATGCCACCGCCGAAGGCGGCCGAGTTGAGGGTGGCCGTGATGTGCGCGGCGTCTAGAGTGGCGTCGTTGTAGATGGCGCCACCGTATCCGCCGGTGCTGTTGGCCAGGAACTCGCTGTTGGCGAGGTGCAGCGTGCCGGCGTTGTAGATGGCGCCGCCGTAGGAGTTGTAGAGCATGGCGCCCGTCTTGGTGGGGGCCTTGTTCCAGGCGAAGTCGGAGCCCCGGATGAAGGCGGTGGAGTCATCGCTGTTGAAGATGGCCCCGCCGTAGTGCGCCAGGTTGCCGGTGAAGGCGGCGTTGTCCACCGTCATGTCGCCGTCGTTGTAGATGGCCCCGCCCTCATTGTTGGACTCGTTGTCCGAGAAGGTCCCGCCCGTCACGTGGAGCGTCCCCCCGTCGTTGTAGATGGCGCCGCCCTTACCGACGTCGTAGCCGCCGCCGTCGGTAAAGCTCACGTTGATCACCGTGAGGTCGCCGGCCTCGCAGCCCACCTCGAGCAGGCTGAAGCCCCCGGCGTCCCGTGCCCGCGTCAGGGTGGAGTGATAACCCACGATGGTGAGCTCGTGCATGATCTCGGGCAGTGCATCCGGCAGGTAGTACGTGCAGCCGGGCGCTAGGTCCAGGGTAGCGCCGGGGTCCGCTTTCTCGATCGCCGCGTGCAGCGCGCCCGCGCTGCACGGCACGAAGTACGCGCCCGAGGCCGGGGCCGCCAGCGCCGCCGGGACCGATCCGAGGCAGAGCGCCGCGGCCCCGCCCGCAACGATTACCGCCGCTCTTGTCATCTTGAAGTACATTAATTCGCCCCCGTAAATGGGTGAGCCGGTATTTCGGTAGTAAAGCGGCGCGCCAGTTCCCCGTTGAACCGGCGCGTGAACACACCATAGCCCCATATCAGAACGTGCGGAAGCATGCGTGCCTTATCGTTACGAATGGCCGGTGAATTGTCCGGCAATTACTTTATGGTCAGCGGACGTCCCGTAGCCGGAATTGCACGCTTAGCGGGTGACACCGTAAGTTCGCCGGACTCAGGGTTCGGGCTGGTGGCCGAGTGCTGCGAGGTGGGCGGCGTCGAGGAGTGGGCGGAGCCGCCGTGCCGGAGCCGGAACAGCCCGGAGCTGATCCGGCCCGGCTCGCTGGCTAGCAGCCCGTCACGTGGACGCAGTTGTCAGGCTGGTTGCCGAACACGACGGAGCCGAACACCGTCGCTGTTCCCGCGAATTTGTAAATGCCGCCGCCGAAGGCGGCCGCGTTGGCGGTGACCGTGATGTGCGCGGCGTCTAGAGTGTCTTTGGTGTAAATAGCGCCACCGTATCCGCCGGTGCTGTTGCCCACGAACCCGCTGTTGGCGAGGTGCAGGTCGGCCTGGTTGTAGATGGCTCCGCCGTAGGAGTTGTAGCGCATGGCGATATCGCTGGTGGGAGCATTGTTCCAGGTGAAGCTGGAGCCCCCGATGGAGGCGACACCGTCGTTGTAGATGGCCCCGCCGTAGTGCGCGAGGTTGTCGGTGAAGGTGCCGTTGTTTACCGTCATGTGGCCGTCGTTGTAGATGGCCCCGGCCTCATTGTTGGACTCGTTGTCCGAGAAGGTCCCGCCCGTCACGTGGAGCGTCCCCCCATCGTTGTCGATGGCGCCGCCCGTACCGACGTCGTAGCCGCCGCCGTCGGTGAAGTTCACGTTGATCACCGTCAGGTCGGCCTTGCAGAGGTCGTCGGGGTTGAGGTTCGCGTTCCCCGCGGGGATGTTGACGCCCCCGCCCCCGATCCCGCCCTTGCAGCCTAGGCCGCCCACCGTGAGCAAGCTGAAGCCCCCGGCGTGCGGCGCCCGCGTCAGCGTGGACTGGTAACCCACGATGGTGAGGTCGGTGGTGATCTCGGGCAGGCTACCCGGCAGGGAGTACGTGCAGCCGGGCGCCAGGTCCAGGGTCTCGCCGGGGCCCGGGTCGGCGAGCGCCGCGTGCAGCGCGACCGGACTGCACGGCACTAATACCGCGCTCGAGGCCGGTGCCGCCAGCGCCGCCGGGATCGATCCGAGGCAAAGCGCAGCAGCCCCGCCCGCAACGGTTACCGCCGCCCTTGTCGTCTTGAAGTACATTAATTCGCCCCTCGTAAATGGGTGAACCGGTATTCCGGTATCAAAGCGGCGCATCAGTCCCGGTTGAACCGCTGCGTGAACACACCATAGCCCGAGATCAGAACGTGCGAAGGCGCGCGTGCCTTGTCGTTACGCTTGGCTGGTGAATTGTCCGGCAATTACGTTATAGTCAGCGGACGCCGCGCGGCCGGAATTGCGCGCTTAGTCGCGGCCCGACGGATTGCGCCGTTTTCGGCACGGCGTGCTCCCAGGTGCGCTGGCAGCTGCCGCCCATGACCAGCAGGTCACCGTGCCCGATCTCGTACCGCACCGACGGGCCGCCGCCCCGCGGTCTCAGCAAGAACGCCCGCGGCGCGCCCAGGGACAAGATCGCCACCATGGTGTCCTCGCGCGAGCCCCGCCCGATCGTGTCACCGTGCCAGGCCACGCTGTCCCGC
>Ga0302325_10006727_pt1 | contig 25737 bp, 19 predicted proteins | sample Palsa_T0_2_FD_201948 | JGI IMG/M metagenome (GOLD analysis project Ga0302325, IMG submission 201948) | Peat permafrost microbial communities from Stordalen Mire near Abisko, Sweden - Palsa_T0_2 | ecosystem: Environmental > Terrestrial > Soil > Palsa > Peat permafrost | place: Sweden: Abisko... | reverse complement strand
GCGCGGTTCCCCGATCCTGGGCCTGGGGAGCCAAGTGAACCGGTGGCGTGTACCGGTCTGCTCTGGTTCAACCCCGATGGTTTGGCGCAGGCCGGCCAGGACTGGGACAACGGCGCGGCCCACAGCTTCGCCGTGGTATTTGCCGGTGTCGAGCCCGCTGCATCGGTGCTGGTCATGTTCAACGCCTACTGGGGCGAGGTGACCTTCACCCTGCCGCCGCCACCGTCGGCTGGGTGGACGATCAAGGCGGACACCACGCAGGAAGATGGGTCACCGGCATCCACGGTGCCCCTGGCGGGGGGCGCCACCGTCGCCGTCGGCCCCCGCTCGCTCATCGTCGCCACCTCCTGACTTTCTTTGGAATCACCAAAGTTCATCCGGTTGCCTTGACAAGCGATGGCGGGATGGCGCGGAGGGCGAGGAGCATGAGGAGGGCGCCCAGTGTCGCCGTGGCCGCCATCGCAGGCCCCACGCCGACGGCGGCGGCCACGCGGGCCTCGACCAGGGCGAGAGGCAAGATGGGAAAAAGGGCGGTGATGGCCTGGGTCGCACCGCCCAGTTCGGGGATGGCGGTCAGCGACTGCGACTTGGCCAGTGGCCAGATGAGCGTGTAAGCGAAGGCCAGGGGGATGCCCACGGCAATCCGCCCGGCGATGCCCGGTGCCACCACCCAGGCGGTGGGGAGCACGACCAGGGCGGAGGCGGCGTAGCGCAGGATGTGGCCTGCGTCGCGGCGGGCCAGCCAACGGTCGAGCATGGCCAGCGCCACCAGGTCGACCACCTGCTCGACCGTGGCGTACACCGCCACCAGCGGCTGGCCGAGCCCCACGCTGTCGTGCAGCCAGATGTACTTCAGGACGAACGCCGCCTCGAACAGGTCGAAGCACAGCAGGACCACCAACCAGGTCCGAGCCCGCCGGTCCCGCACCACGGTGCGCCCGTTGGCTACCAGCCGTGCCACGTGAACCGCCCAACCGACGGGCGAATCCGGTGACTCCCGGTCGGCGTCCCCCGTCCCATCCGGAGTCGACAGGGCGGGGCGAGGGAAGCGCGTGCCCGCCAGGCTCAGGGCATACACCCCGACGCAACCGCCGAGCCCGACCAGGACGACCCGCCACGACAGGCCGAAGGCGGCGGCCAGGGCGACCACCCCGGGCCCGACCAACGCACCCAGCGTGTCGAGAAAGGTGGCCCGGCTGTATGCCCGTTCCGACGCTCCGGGGAACGTCTCCACCACCAGCACGTCGGCCGTGAGCACCAGCGGCCCCGAGCCCACGCCATACAGCCCGAAGCCCAGTGCCAACACGGCATACCCCGGCGCCAGGCCCATCATCACCGCCGAGCCGGCCAATGCCAACGCACCCCCGGCCATGAGCAGCCGGCGGTCGCCCACGTCGATGTGCACCGCGGCCAGCGGCTCCACCACCAGCGCGACCCAGTTGAGCAGCTGGCTCAAGAAGCCGATCTGGACCAGGCTCAGCCGGAACACAGCCCGGAACGTGGGGGTGAGCACCGTCCACGCCCCCGACAGCACTTCGTCGGCGAAGCGAGCAACAAACCCGAGCGCCACCGCCCGGTCTGACACACCGGCGCTGCGATGAAGCCGATCGAGACGGGTGTAGCGAACAAAACGCGATGAGAACACGAATCTCCTTCCCTGAGGTCACGGACGAACGAGGCCGTGCAACAGGGGGGACCGCGTGCTCAGTTTCAGAGGAAGCCGCTCACGACGCACACCTTAGAGACTCCCGCTAGCCCAGCGGGTGCCGCGGCCGGCGGGGCCGCCCCCGATACCCTCGGGGTAAATGGACGCCGTTCGGGTTCGCTTCGCCCCCTCGCCCACGGGCTACTTCCACGTGGGCAGCGCCCGCGCCGCCCTGTACAACTGGGTCTTCGCCCGCCAACAGGCGGGGACCTTTGTGCTGCGCATCGAGGACACCGACGCCGAACGCAATCGGCCTGAGCACATCGAGGGCATCCAGCGGGCCATGCGCTGGCTGGGGCTGGATTGGGACGAGGGCCCGTACTTCCAGTCGCAGCGGGGCCATCTGTACCAGGCCGCCATCGAGGCGCTGCTGGCCGACGGGGCGGCCTACGCCTGCGACTGCACCCCCGCGGCGGTGGCGGCCCGGGCGCGCGGGCGGGGCGGCCCACCGGGCTATGACGGGTTCTGCCGTGACCGGGGGCTCGAACCCGAACTGGGCCGGGTCATCCGCTTCCGCGCCCCCGACGAGGGCGTGACGGTGGTCACCGACATGGTGCGGGGCGAGCCCGAGTTCGCCAACTCGACGATCGAGGACTTCGCCATTCGGAAGTCGAGCGGCCAGCCGTTGTTCCTGCTGGCCAACGTGGTGGACGACGCCGACATGGCCATCAGCCACGTCATCCGGGGCGAGGATCACCTGACCAACACCGCCAAGTACGAGTTGTTGTGGTCGGCGCTCGGCTATGGCGAATACCCCGTCTTCGCCCACCTGCCACTGTTGGTCAACGAGAAGCGCCAGAAGCTGTCCAAGCGCCGGGACAAAGTTGCGTTGGAGCAGTACCGGGACGAGGGGTACCTGCCCGAGGCCATGGTCAACTACCTGGCGCTGCTGGGCTGGTCGCCGGGCGACGACCGGGAGATCCTGACCATCGACGAGTTGGTGGCCCAGTTCCGCCTTGAGGATGTCAAGAGCTCGCCCGCCTTCTTCGACCTGAAGAAGCTGTCATCGGTCAACTCCGAGTACATCCGCGCCCTCCCCGAGGCGGCGTTCGTGGCTCGCTCCCAGGCGTGGCTGGCCGAGCGGTGGACCCCGTTGGCACCGCTGGTCCAGGAACGGGCCCGGACGCTGGCCGATGCGTATGCCATGGCGGCGTTTGTGTTCCTGCCCGAGCCGCCGCTGGATGCTGCAGCCTGGGAAAAGGGAGTCCGTCAGCAGCCCGCCTTCGAGACCCTCTTGGCCGCCGCCCTGGAGGCATACGCCGAGTGCGAGTGGGACGCAGCAACGCTGAAGGACGTCACCTTGGCGGTGGGGGAGAAGGCCGGGGTGCCGCAGTTGGGCAAGGCCCAGAGTCCGATTCGCCTGGCGGTGACGGGGCGATCGGTGGGGCCGCCGTTATTCGAGTCCCTGGTGGCGCTGGGGCGGGAACAAACCCTGGCCCGCCTGCGCGCCGCCCAGTCCCGCCTGGAGGGGTCGCCGGCCGGGTGATCTTGAAGTGGATGGTGCGAGCGGTGCTGGCGATTGTCGGCCTCGGGGTGCTGTACCTCGCGGTGACGGCCGTCCAGGTGTGGCAGGCGTCTCGGCTCAATCAGGCCCGGCCGGTGCAGGCAATCGTGGTGCTGGGGGCGGCCCAGTACAACGGCGTGCCCTCGCCCGACCTGCAGGCGCGGCTCAACCAGGCGTATGGGCTGTGGACGCGGCATCTGGCCGGGGTGATCGTGGTCACGGGTGGCAAAGAGCCGGGGGACGTGTTCACCGAGGCCACGGCGGGGGCGAACTATTTGGCGGGTAAGGGGGTACCCCAGGCGGACATCCTGCGCGAGGTGAGCGGCCGCAACTCCTGGCAGTCCCTCGAGTCGACCGCCGGGTTCCTGGAGGCGCGGGGTGACCGCACGGTGCTGCTGGTGTCGGACCCGTACCACGACGAGCGCATCTCGCTGATGGCGCGGGAGCTGGGGCTGAAGCCGTATGTGTCGCCCACTCGGACATCGCCGCTCGGCACCAAGACCAAGCTGTACAACTACGCCAAGGAGACGGGCGAGGTGGCCATCGGGCGAATCATCGGGTTCCGCCGCCTGGTCGACATCGACGCCCGACTGTTCGGCTAGGCGGTAAGGTAAGCCGCCCGTTCGGGGGTGGTGTAATCGGCAACACTGCAGGTTCTGGCCCTGCCATTGGGGGTTCGAGTCCTCCCCCCCGAGCTTTCAGGCGGCCAGGGCGGCCATGACCCATCGGACGACCTCGTCGTAGGGCATCGAACGGTTGACGTCGAGGATCTGCCAGCCCATCGCAGCCAGGCGGAAGCGGCGGCGGGCGTCGGCCGCCCGGGCTGCGGGGCTGTCGTGGTCGCCGGCGCCGTTGTACTCCAGCCCGAACTTCCTGCGGGGCCATGCCACGTCGACCAGCAGGACAGCGTCGGGCGTGGTGACCTGGAAATCGATCTCAAATGGTTCGACCCCGGCCCTCTTGAGTCGGCGACACAGTTCGCGGGCGGGCGGGCTGTCGTCGTGTCCTCCCACCTCGATGGCCTCGAGGCACAGGTTGCGTAACCCGTGGTGGCGCCGGTCGTCCACCGTGTCGATCCATTCGAGGATGGACCGGAAGTTGGTGCAGTGCCGCTTGACCAGGTCATTGGCCACCCGTTTGGCCAGGAATGGGTCCTGGGTCTGGGCCACTTGGACCACGGTGAGCGGCGCTACCACCACGGGTAGGCCTCCGCGGATCGTGATGGCTCGGACCGGGTCCAGGCACGATCGGTGCGTCGTCACGCCGGGCAGACGGTGGACTCGGTTGTCGAACGTGGTGATCTCCACGTGCGTTCTCAGTACCTGCTCCGCTCCCCACAGGGCGGCGGCGGCCAGGTGGGAGGCGGCGGCCGTCGACCCGGCCGCCAGGCACGCTGCCATGAGTGGCTGGTAGTCGGGGACGACGCCCGCGATCGCGTACACACCCCGACGAATTCGTATGAGTCGTCCCGTACTCACGGCCCACCGCAGCCATGCGTCCGATGCGCCCACCTCTCGTGCCTGCTCGCAGGTGATCAGACCCAACTGCCGACTTGTTATCACCAAGATCGCATTCCATAGCATGGAATGCACTTAACCACTGGGGTGTGACCGTCTAGGCCCGATACCTAATCGCTGTCCCCACAACGATTCGATATCGGGCCTAGCTCACGCCCCCTCGGGGGCGGCGCGCCAGGCGGCTTCGGCGCGGCCCAGGTCGGTCGACGGGGCCGCGCTGATCCAGGGCCAGATCTCCTCGGCCACCCGTCGCCAGTCGGCCGTGGCCCGCAGACCGGCCAACACGGCGTACAGGCCCAGGTTGATTCGCTGCAGGATGACGAAGGGAGGCGGCACGTTGGCGTGGCGCACCACCTCGTTGCCCGCGTCGAAGAACCGACGGATGGTCTCGCTGGCATACTCCGGCGTACAGGTAGACCGGCCGGGGCGCAAAACCATCTGGTAGTAGTGACTGAGGTGCTCCACCACCTGCTCGTCGCTCAGCGACGGGGCGGGCTTCAGGAACCCGGCCGCCTCCACCGCCGAGCGAAAGGCGTGGGCGTCCTCCCGGAACACGATGGTGTCGACCATCTGGGCCAACAGCGCGACGTCCGAGGGCTCGAACCATTTGACCAGGCCGAAGTCGAGGAACGTAACCCGTCCGCCCCCGTGGAACAGATAGTTGCCCGGGTGAGGATCTCCGTTGAAACCGTGCAGCCGGTACAGGCAGCCGAACACGAAGCGGAAGATCGTTTCGCCCGCCAGGTCGCGCTCCTCCTGGCTCCACGCCACCACTTCGTCATAGCGCGATCCCGTCACTAGCTCCGTGGTCAGCACCCGGCCCGAGGAAAGGTCGGTGCGCACCGCCGGAATGTGGATGAACGGATGGCCGGCGAACGCCTGGGCGAAGCGCTGCTGGCTGTCCGCCTCCAGGCGATAGTCGAGCTCGTCCACCAGCCGGGCCCGCAGCTCACCCACCAGCGGCTCGGCATCCAGGCCGGGAAAGACCATGCGGGCCATGGCCAGGAGGGAGGCGGTGTTGTCCAGGTCGGAGCGGATGGCCTGGTCAACGCCCGGGTACTGCACCTTGACCGCCACCGCCACGCCATCGCGGGTCATCGCCCGGTGCACCTGGCCGATGGATGCGGCGGCTATGGGTACGGGGTCCCACTCCTCGAATATGACCGAAGGTGGCGCGCCCAGCTCGTCGGTGACCACCTGGGCCGCCAACTCGGGCGCCATGGGCGGGGCGTCCTGCTGCAACGTGGCCAGGGCGTCGCGCACCGGCTGCGGCATCCCGCCGTCCAGGTAGCTGGCCAACTGGCCCAACTTCATCAAGGCCCCTTTCATGGAGCCCAGCGCCTCGGCCACCTCGGTGGCGGTGCGCAGCTGCCGCTCCGACTTCAGCTCCTCTCGCCGGGCCGCGTCGGCGAACACCTGGCGGGCCGAGTTGGTGGCGTACCCCCGCCCGATCTTGGTGGCGGTGCGGGCCACCAGAAGGTTGCGGGCTACCCGGGCACCCACCACCGAGCCACCGTTGGGCCGGGCCAAAGTCGGTGGCTCAATCGGTGGCTCAAAGGGTGCAAATCTGCGCGCGCCCCGCCGAGCGGCAAGAATGGCGGCACTCACGAGGCCGACGGCACCTACGCCAACGATTGCCCATCGTGTTCGCCTCACGCCGAAAGACGCTCGAACCAGATGAAAGGGTCTGTAAAGACATCAAGGGCTGACGAAAACTGAAGAGTTCTCATGGGAATTTCATCTTTTCTGGGTACGAACTCCACCCGAAGGGGGATGACCGCTCCCGGAGGGCATTACAAGCAACCGCGGTCCACCGTGTTGACCTACCTGATTGAGGAGAAGGCGTGCGCATTCTTGTTCTTGGCGGCGATGGCTACCTGGGCTGGCCCAGCGCTCTGCATCTGTCTGCCAAAGGCCATGACGTCGGGATCGCTGACAACTATGTCAGGAGGGCCTACGACTTGGAGCTGGGAGTCGAGAGCCTGGTCCCGATCGAGTCGCCCACCGAACGCATCGGTGCCTGGAAGGAACTGACCGGCCGGGACATCGAGCTGTTCTACGGCGACCTGACCGATGCCACCTTCACCCATCGCATGGTCAAGGAGTTCCGGCCCGACGCCGTCGTCCACTTCGCCGAGCAACGTTCCGCCCCCTACTCCATGATCGACCAGCAGCACGCCGTCTACACACAGCACAACAACGTGGTCGGCACCTTGAACCTGCTGTACGCCATCGCCGACATCAACCCCGACATCCACCTGGTGAAGCTGGGCACGATGGGCGAGTACGGGACTCCCAACATCGACATCGAAGAGGGCTGGATCGACATCACGCACAAGGGTCGCACCGACAGGGTGCTGTACCCGAAGCGTCCCGGCTCGTTCTACCACCTGTCCAAGGTGCACGACAGCCACAACATCGAGTTCGCCTGCCGGATCTGGGGCCTGCGGGCCACCGATCTCAACCAGGGCATCGTGTACGGCCAGGAGACCGACGAAACCAGCCTCGACCCCCGGCTGGCCACCCGCTTCGACTACGACGCCGTGTTCGGGACCGTGCTCAACCGAATGGCCATCCAAGCGGTGCTGGGCCAGCCGCTCACGGTGTACGGGACGGGCGGCCAGGTGCGGGGGATCATCAACATCGTGGACACGGTCGAGTGCATCCGGATCAGCTGTGAAACCCCGGCCGACCGGGGGGAGTTCCGGGTGTTCAACCAGTTCACCGAGTCCATGTCGGTCAAGGGCATAGCCGACACGGTGGCCCGGGTCTACCCGGGCAAGACGGAGATCAGCATGATCGACAACCCCCGGGTGGAGCTGGAAGATCACTACTACCGGGCTGCCCACACCCGCCTGCTGGACCTGGGACTGGTGCCCCACCTGCTGAGCGAAACCCTGCTCAGCTCCATGTTCGGCATCGTCGACCGCTACCGCGACCGGGTCAACACCGACGCCATGCTGCCCGCCGTGCGCTGGCGCGACACCGCCTACAACGTGGCGAGCGACCGATGACCGGGTCATCGAGGCCGATGCCCGGAGCGCCGTTGCACGGTCGGCGCATCGTTGTCACCGGCGGTTCGGGGTTCATCGGATCCCACGTCGTACGGTCACTACGTTCGGGCGGCGCCGAGGTAGTGGTGGCCGACATGGTCCGCCCGGCCGATCGCGATATCGCTTGCGTCCAGGTCGACCTGCGCCAGCCCGGGGCGGTCGAGTCAGCGGTGGAGCCGGGGGTGGACGCCATCGTCCATCTGGCCGCCTCCACTTCGGTGCTGGCGTCGGTCGATCGGCCGGCCGAGACGTTCGAGAACAACGTGATGGTCACTGCGGCGCTCCTGGAGCGGGCGCGCCAATGCGAAGTGGGCACCTTCGTGTTTGCGTCCACCAACGCCGTGGTGGGACCGGCCCGCCATTTTCCCATCCATGAGCGCACGCCGCTGGCGCCCCTCACTCCCTACGGCGCCACCAAGGCGGCGGCGGAGATGATCTTGTCGACCTACAACGCCATGTACGGCGTGCGTTGCGCCTGGCTGCGGCTGACCAACGTGTACGGGCCCGGTATGGGGCACAAGGACAGCGTGGTCCCCCGGCTGCTCAAGGCGGCGCAGGTGGGCGCCACGTTCAACGTGTACGGCGACGGCGAGCAGGTGCGGGACTACGTGTACGTGGCCGACGTGGTGGCCGCCATGCGCCGGGCGGTCGAGGATCACCGCTGGGAGGGTCCGGTGGTCATCGGGTCGGAGCAGTCGACCTCGGTGCTGGACCTGGCGGGCATGGTCCGCGAGGTAACGGGCGTTGACCTACCGCTGCGCCACGTGCCGGCCAAGCCGGGGGAGATGCCCAAGGTGGCGGTTGACGTGAGCCACGCCCGGACGCTGGGTTGGCATCCGACCACGCAGCTGCCCGAGGGCCTCGTGCCGGTGTGGCAGTCCTGGCCCGGCGATCGCCACCAGCCCGCCACCTCCGTTTCGGCGTGACGCTGCTGGACCCCACAGCGCGCCCGTCGGCCTCGGCGGCCGACGCCGTCGACGACGCGGCCGCGGCCGACTTTGCGGCACGGCTCGGGTCTCGGCGGCTCAACCCGGTCACGGTGGTGATCGCCGCGTACAACGAGGAGCACGGCATCGCCGGGGTGTTGCGGGCCATGCCCACCGAGGTGTGTGGGTTGGCGGTCGACACGCTGGTGGTGGTGGACGGGGCGAGCGACGCCACCGCTGCGGTGGCCCGGGAGACCGGGGTGCTGGTGTGCGACGTGGCGGTCAATCGAGGCCAAGGGGCGGCGTTACGGCTGGGCTACCGGCTGGCCCGGGAACACGGCGCGGTGTATATCGCCACCACCGATGCCGACGGGCAGTACGACCCCGCCCAGTTGGCGAGTGTGGTGGACCCGCTGGTGGCGGGGCGGGCTGACTTTGTTACCGGGTCGCGGCGGTTGGGGGCGGCCCAGACCACCGACCGGTTCCGGGCTACCGGCGTGGTGGTGTTCGCCGCCCTGATCAGCGTGCTGACGGGGCAGAAGATCACCGATCCGGCCTATGGCATGCGGGCCATGCGAGCCGAGCTGACCGGCGATGTGACGTTGCGCCAGCCCCAATACCAGGCGACCGAGTTGCTGATCGGGGCGGCTATGCGGGGGTTCCGGGTCGTCGAGGTACCGGCCACCATGTACCAACGCAGCGCAGGCAGCACCAAGAAGGGCGGCAACCTGACCTACGGCGCCCGGGTGGGCCGGGTCATCCTGGGCACCTGGTGGCGCGAGCGGTCGCGGCGCCGCGGTCCTCGTGATGTTCCTCCGTCGCCTTTATAGCGACATGCTTGTGTCGATAACTGGCTAACTCGCCGGGAGTACCTTCACTTGGTACGCAAGGGTGTCGGCGAAGGTCGAGAGGGCACCGGACGCGGGATCGATCTGGTCGAGGTACGCCTCGAAGGCCAGCCCTGCGCCTCCCCCCGCGGTCGAGATGCTCGAGGCGAGCGAGATGTGGAAGTAGATGATCTCGGTTGAGTCGGGACCGAGCACGACGCCTGCCATCGGGAGCGCTATGCCCTGGATCTCGCCATCCTTGATGCTGGACCCGCTCAGATGGACAGGAAGGAACTTTCCATCCTTCCCGGTGGTCGAATAGGACAGTGTCACCTGGGATGCCTTGACATTGTCAGTGGCGTTATCGCCGGCGAAAATGCCGAACTGGATGCGGGCATCGTAGATGGGTGTTTTCGCCGGGTTCGAGTAGGTGATGTCGAAGGTGCTGACGCCTCCCCCAACGGTCAGCTTCTTCGGGAAGTCCTGGCCCGCGGTCGGGGCGCTCGCCTGGTAGGTGCCCTGGTAGACGGTGCCTGTCGCGCCCTGCCCACCTTCTACCTCGGTTGCGACCACGGCGCACACCACGTTGCCCCGCGATGCGGTGTAGGTGACATCGGCGTGGCCGCCGCTATCGGTCGTGGCGAAGGTGGCGCTCAGGCTGCCGCAGTATCCGGGCCCGGTGACGGCGTAAATCGAATAGTTGACCCGGTCACCGACCACGGCGAAGTTGGCGTGGTCAGCCACGGTGATATCGATCACCGAGGTCGACTTGCCATCGTTGGGCAGCGTGTTGGGGAAGGCGTCGCTGGTGACTGAGCCGACCGCGGTCGACGTTTGCTGCGCGACGTTCGCAACCATCCCGGTTGCCGCAGCCTCGCTGGGTTGGCAGCCGTTGCCGATCCCGAGTTTGGCGAAGGCGGCGTTGCTGAACTCGTTCTGCGTGTAGTACTTCCCACCGTTGATGAGCTGGTTGTAGGCGGTCGTCATCGGGCTGGACGCATTGGTCGAGCCAAGCGGGGGGCCGTAGAAGCCGGAGCACTCGTCGCCGATCTCGTGACCGGTGGAGTCACCCCACGCGGGACCGCTGTTGATGCCCGAACCCTCAGGGTCGGTCATGGTCTCACTCACCTCGTGGCTGAGAACCCCGATAGCGCCGTCGGCAATCAGCAGCCCGTTGGGGCTCTCACCGCCGTCGCAACCGGAGGTCTCGTACGGCTCGTTGCCGTAGACGATCTCGCTCGTTCCGGAACCGAACGCAGAGTGGTATCCGCAGTAGTCGGCGTCGGAGTTGCCGCCGCTGGCACCGCCCACACCTTGGGTCTCGGTGTTGGGCGGAGAAAACACGGGGTAGAAGTGGGCGAGGTCGGTGGGCAGCGAGTTGGCCGTGGTCACCTTGGTCAGCTCGGCTCGAAGTTGCAGGTCGGTGATGCAGCTCGTGTAGCCGTTGGCCATGTTCGGGGTGCAGCCGCTGGCGGGCAGTGGCGAGGTATCGACGATCGGTGTCCCCGCCGTGATCTTGTAGGTGATGGGCGTCTTCACGCCGTTGATCAGCGAGTAGTACTCCGTGGCGATGGAGTACACGTTGCTCGTCGTCCCGCTCGCCGCGGCGACGTTGGCGATATAGCCGCTGATGATGCTCTGGTAGGTGGCGGGAAACGTGTTGGCCGGGGAGCTGCCTGCCGGGGCCCAGAAGATCGGTGTGATGGTGAAGCCCGCCGCTCCGGTGGTGTTGACCACGGCTCCGCCGCTGTTTGTCAACGGTGGCGTGCACCCGTTGCAATAGTGCACGTCCGTTCCCTTGTTCTCGGGGAGGATCACCGATTTTGTGCTGGCAGACGGATGCACCGTCGATCGCTGCGTAGCGTTGATCGCCACCGTCGCTGCAGCCAACACCGCCAGCGTAGATACGGCAATCAATGCATACGTGCGCGGTGATGATTTCACGGTTCGAGGCTCCTCGGGGTGTTCGATTTGCGGTGGCAGCGACTTTGACTCCGAGCGCCCACCACTTCGAGGGCCCGAGATGGCAAACGTATGTGGTCGAGGCGAAGAAGTCAACACGGCCGAAGAGGATAATTCCGGACAAATGTACGGAAGGGATGAACGCGAGCGGGGGCGGTCGTCGTCCACCAGGTACGCGCCGCCACGACTGCGGCGTGTCCCCCGACGCCGTGGTGTTACACCGAGGGCGTCGGGGGCACAGGGTCGGCGTCCGGCGCCTTGTCGCCCGGGCCGTCGGCGAAGATGAAGACCTGGAACACCACGAACTTGGCGACGAACAGCACACCCGTGGTGGCCAGGTAGGACGCTGCGACCAGGGCGGTGCGCACGTCGTGGCTGTGGGTGATCGAGGAGACGTGGTGGCTGGTCCAGCCGGTGGCCACGGCAGCCGCGGCGAAGCTGACCAGCGACACGATGGCGTACAGGATCACCTCGCGCCCCACCCGGACCTTGCCCCGCTTGCCAAACGCCCACGACCGGTTGAGGACGTAGTTGGGCAGAGCACCGGCGATGAAGGCGACGGCGGACGCCGCCGTGGTGCCCATAAGGCCCGAGCCGTAGCACAGCACGAACGCCACCTCGCTGGTGACCACGGCGACCACGGACCCGATGGTGTAGCGCCCCAGCCGGACGCCCAGGCGCGACGACTGGCGCCAGCCGAGCATCTCTTTCATGGCACGCGAACCGTGATCACCGCGGGCCCAATATAAGGCCCGGCCTCAGGGACCGGCCGGACCCGAGTTCACGCCCAACTTTGCCCCCTGGACATGGACCGTGGTGCTGAGCGGCAGGTTGGCCACGTCGGACCCGTCGCCCACATACAAGTGGAACGTGCCGGTCGGCACAGCCCACTGGCCCGTGGCGCTGTCCCACACCGCCATGTCGCCCGCGGCCAGTGCCAGGTGCACGGTGGTCGACTGGCGGGGCAGCAGGGTGACTCGGGTGAAGGCCCGGAGCTGGCGGGGTGCCTCGCCTGCCGAGGCGGGGTAGCCGAGGTAGCACTGCACCACGTCGGAACCAGGCACCTTGCCCACGTTGGTGACCGTGGCCTGGACCGCCACGCCGCCGCCCGGGGTGGCCGACGCCCCGATGGCGGAGAAGTGGAACGACGTGTAGGACAGTCCGAAACCGAAGGGGAAAAGAGGCTGGATGTTCTTGACCTCGTACCACCGGTAACCGACGTCGATGCCGTCGGCGTAGGTCACCTTGCCGTTGACGCCGCCAAAGGTGGCCGGCGTGTTGTCGGGCATGGCGGCGGCCGAGGTGGGGAACGTGACGGGGAGCTTGCCGCTCGGATTGACCGCCCCGCTCAGCAGCGCCACCAGGGCGGAGCCTGCCGTCTCGCCCGGGTACCACGTCTCGAGTACGGCGGGCACGGCGGCGAGCCAGGGCATGAGCACGGCCGAGCCGGTCTCCAGCACGACGATGGTGTGGGGGTTGGCGGCGGCCACGGCGGCCACCAGGGCGTTCTGGTTGCCCGGCAGGGACAGGGTGGTGCGGTCGTGGCGCTCGGCTTCCTGGTCGTACACCACCACCACGGCGACGCTGGACTGGTGGGCGACTTGGGCCGCCGTGTGGGGGTTGGACCCGTTGTAGTAGTGGAGGCGGTAGCCAATGGCGGCGCCGAGGGCGGCCTGGGCCGTGACCAGGTCGGTCGGCGCCACGTGCATGGCCCCGAGGCCGGCGGGCATCGGGGTCCCGCCGTTGGGGCCGATCAGGGCCACGGAGGGGATGTGGGCCAGGTCGAGGGGCAGGGTGTTGTGGCTGTTCTTGAGCAGGACCGAGCCCTCGTCGTTGGTCTGCTGTGCCACTGCCCGGTGGGCCGGCGTGGTGGCGATGCGATCAGGGGTCAGCGGGTGGGGCCGGGCGATCAGGTCGAAGCGGAACAAGACGGTGAGGAGCGGCTTGGCCAGTCCGTCGAGCTCGGCCCGGGCCATTTGCCCGTCGGCCACAGCCTTGGCCAAGGTGGCGGGGTCGTAGGTGGTGGTGCACTTCACTTGCGACACCCCGGCGGCCATGGCGCCCGCCTGGTCGTAGACCGAGCCACAGTCCGAGCGGACGAAGCCGTCGAAGTGCCATTCCCCCTGCAGGATCTGGTCGAGCAGCTGCTGGCTCTGGCAGGCGGGGACGCCGTTGATCAGGTTGTAGGAGCACATGATCGCGCCGGCTTGGCCCGCCTGGACGGCGGCGGAGAAGGCGGGCAGGTAGATCTCGTGCATGGCCCGGTCGGAGACGACGGAGTTGTCGAGCAGGGTGGCCCGGTTGGTCTCCTGGTTGTAGACGGCGAAGTGCTTGACCACGGCCACCACGCGGTGGCTCTGGATGCCCTGGACCAGCTGGACGGCCAGGGTGGCGGTGAGGAAGGGGTCCTCACCCAGCGTCTCGTACGACCGGCCCCACAGGGGCGAGCGGTCGATGTTGATGGTGGGGGAAAGGGCCAGCCCAATGCCCTTGGCGGCGTCCTCGGCGCCGATCACGCTGCCGTAGCTATGGGCCAGGGCGGGGTCGAAGGCGGCGGCATCGGCGATTGGGGCGGGGAGCTGGGTCACCCCGGGAAAGGTGCCGGGGACGGAGGTGAAGCCTGTGGCCACCCCGGCCGCGCCGTCCTGCTCGGTGATCATCGGGAGGCACAGCGAGGGCATGGCGGGGATGTAGCCCTCGTATTGCTCAGAGGGGTTGTACTGGAGGAGGTGGAGCAGGGTTGCCTCCTGCAAGGGAGACATGGCCTGGAGGAGTTCGTCGACCCGGGTGGCGATGGGGGCTTGGGGGTCCAACCAGGGGCAGGTGGCGGTGGAGCTGGTCAGGTTGCTGGCGTTGTGTGGGGTCGCGGCGTGGGTGGGGGCGACGACGCGGCTGATGGCGGGGAGGGCAAGGAGGGCGAGCGCAGCGACCAGGACGACGGGTGCGACGATCAGTGCGCGGCGCCGCCACGGGGCGAGCCGCCTGGCGGTGGTCCTGCCCCGGCGGACGCCCGTGGCGGGCCGGGGGCGTCGCAGGTGCACGTGGTTCAGTATGGAGCGAAGCCGGGCGGGATTGGGGTCGGAGATAGGATCTCCGTTCGCAACCTCTGGCCCCATCGTCTAGAGGCCTAGGACACCACCCTCTCAAGGTGGCGACACGGGTTCGAATCCCGTTGGGGCTGCCGCGAAAGTGCTGTTCAGCGGTACTTTCTGGCTTCGTCGGCCGAATGCCCGCTGGCGGCTTGCCAACAGACTTGAGCAAAACCAGCGTTCAGAGGACGTATTCGGACACGTTGAACCCACCTCGTCAAGCAGGTACCGGGCCTTGACCTGCTCGCCGTCGAGTCGGACGGCGCTGACTTGGCCGGACTCGGCGACAAGGGGGGCGGATACCGGACATTCGCCGGCCTCTCGATCTCGGGATGTCCCCGTTCTGGCCGAAACGCGGATGCGAAGGGTCGCATAGCACCGCCACTGGCGGAGAGGTGGTCCCATCACCCTGGCGGGCGACAGCCGGCCGGCCGGGCCGCCGACGCCGTGGCACACGTCCGACTTCAGGTCACTCGCTCGACTGAGCTTCCCCCCGAACCGTGGAGGCTGGCTGATAGTTGGTTCAGCTTCTTTCGCCCGGGTGTAGTGATACCACCCGGCTGGTTTCATCGTCGCACACGTCATTGTGGGGGACGGTTTTCATGCCGCCTCGGTCTCTCGGGCGGCGTGGGTAGTGGCGAAGCGGTCCTTGGACAGCAGCTCGAACTCCAAGGTCGAGTTGAAGCTCTCCGCCGCCGCGTTGTCCAGCGCGGATCCGACCCGGCCCTGCGACTGGGTCACCCGCAACGCCTTGCAGGTCTTGGCGAACAGGTCGGCGGTGTAGTCCGAGCCCTCATCGGTATGGAAGATCACCCCGGTCACATCCCCGCCTCGCACCGCGGCGGCCATCTTCAACGCGTTGGCGGCCAGCTCGGCGTCGTGGTGCTCGCCGATCGCGAAGCCCGGCAGACGGCGACTGGCCAGATCCAACACGGTGGCCAGATACAACTTGCCCTCCCCGGTGGGGATCTCGGTCAGATCGCTGCACCACTTCACGTCGATCAAATCGGCGTCGAAATGCCTGAGGATGAGATCCACGATCGGATCGGCCCGCTTGTCGGGCCTGGTCAACCAGTGCCCGCGGCGGCGGGGGCGGGCCACGAGATGCTGGCGGGCCATGCTGGCCGCCACCGTGTTCTCCGACACCACCCAACCCTGGTCGCGCAGCTCGGCATGGACCCTCGGGCTGCCATAGGTCCACGGGGTGCCGCCCGAGTCGGCGAACACCTCGGCCACCTTGGCATCCAACGCTGCCCGGCGCCGCTGACGAGCCGTCGGAGGACGCTCCCGCCACTTGTAGAACCACGACTCCGACATGTCCAGGGCCCGGCAGGCGACGGCGTGAGGGACGCCGTGATCGGCCCTCTAGGCGGCGACAAAAGCGGCCAGGCTCACCGCGTCGCCTCCTTGACCCAAAGGACCACGGATCGCTTGAGGACATCGCGCTCCATCCGCAGCTCGGCGACCTCCCGCTCGAACTCGTGCAACCGGGCCCGCTCGTTCACGGCCAGACCTTCACTCTCGCCGTGCTCGACGCGGTCCTGCTTCACCCTGGCTCAGCCTGGCGTCATCGGCTCGTTGGTTCATAGCGGCCCCCCAGGGCGCCTGGATCTCGATCAGCTCGCCCCATTCCCTCGACGCCAGGGCTTCGACGACCTCGCGCGGTGGTGCTTTCACGATGAACCTGACGCCGAGCCGGCCCGCCGCGCATCCCGCGGCGGTCAACACCTCCGCCGTCGCCGGCCCGGCCGAGGCGTGGGCCAGATCGACCGCCACGGTCCGGTTGCCTTGACCTTCGATCAGGTCGGACAGCATGAGGCCGAGCAGTTCGCGTCCACGGTCGTCAAGCTCGCCGTGCACGGTGACCACCGCCGCCCCCAGACCGCGGCTCACGACCAGTCTGAGACCGCCGGGGGGCAGCGGTGAGACCTCCACCACAGCGGCTGAGCCCGGCTCGGCGGTGTGCTCCCATGGTTGGCTCACCTGGGCGCTCATCGTGCCTCCTGGCCCCCGAAGGTGTCGGGCGGGGCCAGGGCGAAGCGAGACCGGGTCCGGAGTCGCCTCAGCGCCCTGTCGGCGTCGACGATCAGGTCGGGCAGCGCCTGTTCCAGCAGCAGGCCGGCGACACTGAACGCGTCGACGCAGGCGTGGCGGGCCGGGCCGCCGTCACCGGCGAGATCGACGCCGGTCACGCCATCACGGTGGCGTAACAGGCCGGGCTGGACACGCCCGCCGATCGAGACCACGAAATCGTCGACGGCGCGGGCGACATCGGCCTCGGTGACCGCCCCGAGCAGGGCGCGGGTGGCGGCATACACCTGCGGGCAATGGAGAGGCGGCGCCGTCGAGGTCGTCTTCGGGTTCCGCCCAGCCGTGTTCGAGCTCCTCGGCGGTCAACACCTCGACGCGAAGCAGGATCGAGGGGGGCAGGCCGACCGCCCGCAACGCCGGGCAGTGGCAGTCCAACGCCACGTGTAACGCCTGGACGGGGCCGTACGCGGCGATATCGAGCTGCACGGCGTAGCGGTCGTCGGACCACAATCCTGACGGCTGCCACAACGCCAGCTCGCCGAGCAGCAGGTCGAGGTCGGCGACGTCAACGGGCTTCGCGTTGGCGGCGACGCGAACTCGACCACCGCCACCCACACCTCCACGTGGACCCCGCCCGGCGGGCGCGGCTCGAGGTGGGGGACCCCCCCGGTCATCGCGCCACCTCGGCCGACACCTCGGGGCCGCAACGCCCACAGCGGCATGCGCCAGGTCGCATCATCGTGGTGTCCTCCTCCGCTCAATGCTGAACGGTCAAGAGTCACCGGGGTCCGGGGCGACAAATGTGGATGGCGATCGGCGGGTCGCCAACGACATGCTGCGAAGACGGTAGTACCACGGCGACAGGGGTCAGCGTGTCGAGCGGGTGAAATTTCCGTTACGCAGCACCACTTTGTCCACCTTCAACCGGATCTTTGGGGCACCGGTTGGTGGAAACCAGCCGGCCGGGTCGACGAAACACCCCTACCCACGGCAGCGGGCGCTGCTAGCTTCCCGAGTTCGAAGCGGACACGTTTCAGCGCAGAGACAATGCCGAACCGGCCGGCCCGAAGGGCGCAGACCCAGGGCCTGTCTTGAACGGTGACCAAAACTGCCTGAAACCGAAGCGCACACCGACGGCGACGACAACCTCCGCTGGGCCCGGGCGTTCGCGCCCACCATCCGCCGGTGGCACAATATGGGCCTCGACCCTGTGACCGTCACCGGGCGGTCCGAGGCGATCAGCGGCGATCAGCGGCGACACCCCGACGGCCGCTGTCAACCAACTCCGACAAGAGACGAACCCGGCCAGGTGCGCACCGCAGCACCCGACGCCACCCGCGAAACACCCGATCCGCGAACCCGAAGGTCGCCGCCCATTCCCGGTCGGATCCTCCGGTAGCGAGACATGCCCGGCAGTCCGCACGTCGCTTAGGACCCGGGACACGACTAGTTGAGCGGCTTTCCCAATTTCAGCCGTTGTGACCTGCTCGTTCTTGGCTGCGCCGCTCAACTAGTCGTGTCTCAGGTCCTTAGGCTCAGGTCGGACGAGTTCGCCGTCGCTGTGGTCAGCCAGAGAACCTCTTTCCGGTGCATCGGTAGGCGACGATCTGGCCCTCGGCGGCGTCGAAGGTTAGAGTGCGGCTCAGGTTTCGGCCGTTGCGGACTTGCAGGGTGTGACGTCCAGGTTCAATTGGCGTCTCGAATGGAACTTGCCGAGCCTCCTCGCGTCGTTCGTCGTGCCAAGCCTGGCGCTCTCGCTCCGTCCGGAGTAGCACGGGCTCTCACTCAAGCAGAGTGAGCGGCGGTCGCTGTAACGAAAAGGAGATGACCAAGGTGACAAAAGCTCATCGCCGTGGCGCCGCCTACGTCGGGCTGCCATGAGGACCCGCGAACTCATGATGGCCGTCGCCCTCGCGGCCGGCGTCGCGGCATGCTCGCTGGTCCTCCCGTCATGCTCGTCGTCTGGCGCAACAAACAGCGCCGCTTCAGTGAGCGGTCAGTCGTGCGCGTGGCCGACGGCGTCCGGCATCGAGACCTCCAACCCCGGCACCTCCAACACCGGCATACCCGACTCTGCTGCGTTCTATTGGGCCCAGCCAATCGTGGCCGCCCCCACGACACGGATTGTGATCTCGGGGACGTATCCCGACGCCCGTTACGCCTCGCTGAGCGTCTACACGCCCTATGGCAATCCATTCACCGTCGACGGCGTCAGCTCGTCGTTGCCCGACTACAAGATCGCGCCCGAGCACGGCAGTACCAATCCGTGGCGGGCACACGCCTCCGCCGGAGGCAAGTTCGAAGTGACGATTCGTTCGGACGTGTCATCTGGCCAGTCAAATGTCCTGCCTCTGCCACCAGGCACCACCGCGCAATACCCCGGCTATCTCGTGTACCGGGTCTACCTCCCGGCCGGCGGCGACTTCTCGCGCGTAAAACTCCTGACACTGACGATCGATAACGGATCCGTGACAGACAAGCTGTCGACCTGTGCAGTCCACCCGAAATTCGTGATCGCTCCGGAAAAAGCACCCGCGACGACCACCACGTCCTCAGCCGTCGCCGGGGCAACGCCTCCAGCGGGCGAGTTCTACAAGCCCGCGTTTGCCGGGGGATACGCCGATGCTGACACCTCCTACGTCCAAGCTTACTTTGTCCGCCCGCCTGCAACAGACGTGGTGGTCGTGACAGGAAAGGCGCCAACCCATGTGCCAGGCGAGGATCCGTCGCCCTGGCCGGCGCCCGACGACGACATGCGTTACTGGTCGATGTGCATCGGCGTCGGAGTGGCCACTGAGCCTACGGTGGTTAACCACCTCGCCGGCGGGAAGACTGACTACGGGTGTCGAGCCGACCAGTCGACCAACGTCGACGTGGCGGGCGACTACACCTACGTCATCGGCACCGAAGCCCAGAGCGCCGCCATATCCCGGATTCCGGACGTCACGTTCCTCCCCTTCTCCACCAGCCAAACCGCCCCCCTCTATCTCCTGCTGCTACGCGACCTTCTCGTCAGCGCCCAGTTCACTAACTCGGTGCAGAATGTGGTCACGCCGCTCAGCGCAACGGCGACATCCGCCGTTATGGGTCAGTACTACCCGACGCTCGTCACCTGCCCTTTAGCGACTCTTGCCGCTAAAGGCGTGCAGGGGTGCTGATGGCCGAGTTCGTAGGTCGATCGGCGAGCGTCCAGAAAGGGCGTTCTCCGGCAGGGAAACAGTCGCGAACTTTAGGGTCCAAGACACCTCTTGGAGGCTTCGAACCTTTAGCAAACGTCTATCAGGCCGTGACAGGAAACTGCGTAGGTCGGCAACGCTCGACTTCCAGGCTTCTACCCGAGGTGCTGTACGCGGGCAGGCTAGATAATAAAGCGGTGGCGGGTGGACCCCGCCCCGGATCGGGTCGCCTTGGCGCCGGTCACGAGGCGCTCACGATCGAACATTCGCGAGACGATTCGCAGGGCCCTCACATCGACGATCAGCAGCACGGCCGCGAAAATCAGTGCTACCGAGAAGGTCGGATTGATCACGCCGACCGCCAGCAGCGCGATGACGCCAAGTGGCGGAAAGCTGGCGAACGTTCCCAACTGCTGGGCGACGCGGATATCGCTCGCCCTGACGGAGATCGCCATTCCCACCACGATGGCCCAGCCAGCCAACAGGGGAGTGAAGAGAAACAGCGAAAGGAGTATTGGACCCTTGTGGAAAATCGCCGCGGAGACGGCGGGGTGGGCGAACAGCCCGACGGCGGCGAGCAAGATCCCGAACACAACGTAGGAGAGCACCACCGAGGGGATCATGATCGCCGCCCCCTTGCCCATGATGAACTCCTGTTTGCGAATGGGCGTGGTGAGCAACGGCTCGAGCGTTCCTTGTTCGCGCTCGCCGGCAACGGAGTATGCGGCCAGGGTGGCAGGGATGATGATCGGGATCAAGAGCAGGTAGAGCAGCGGAAGGCTGAGGTCCTTGCTCAGGACAGAACTGGAGGTGGAGGCCGGGACGAGGAAGATTTGGACGATGGGCTCGATCAGGAAGACGAAGGGCAGGACGGCCATGGTCGCGACGATGGACCGCTTGCGCCGGTAGTCCTGCAGCTCTTTGCGTACCACGGCCCGGACGTGGGTGGAATCGAGGCCCATCATCGTTTGCGCGCCTCGACGTCTTCGTCGATCAGCTCGAGGTACACGTCTTCCAGGGAGTGCTGGGCCTCGCCTATGGAGAGCACATCGGCTCCGGCGCTCACCAGAGCCCTTGTGAGCTCAGGTGCGGCCGCCCGCGGATCGGACACCGAGAGCAAGTAGGAGTCCGGACCTTCGAGACGCCAGCTGTCCACGGCGGCGATGCCGGCGAACAGTTTGTCCGGGTCGGGGAGCGGCGCGACGGTCTTGACGACGAGCGCACTCTTAAAGAGCTGTTCTCGCAGCTCTGCGGGGGTACCAACGGTACGCAGCGTCGTGTTGAGGATGGCGACCCGGTCGCAGAGTTTTTCCGCCTCGTCGAGCCGGTGGGTGGTGAGAAAGATCGTCACTCCCTTCTGCCTGAGTCCGGCTATCAGGTCGTGCACCTCGCGCGCCGCTACCGGGTCGAGGCCCGATGTCGGCTCGTCGAGGAACATGATCGTCGGGTCGCTCAGTAGGGTTCGGGCCAATCCCACCCGTTGGCGGAGTCCTTTGGAGAGCCCGCCGCACAGGTCGCCCGCCCGATCGGCGAGGTTGACTGCCGCCAGGGCGTCTTTGATCCGCGTATCGGCGTGATGAAGGCCGTAGAGCCCGGCGAAGAACTCCATGTTCTCGGTCACGGTCAGGCGGAGGTAGAGGCCCGGTGCCTCGGGCATGATCGAAATTCGTTGGCGGATCTCCACTTCGTTCTCGGGGCTGAGCGGGATGCCCGCCACGATGGCCGAGCCCGAAGTCGGGGCGATCAAGGTGCCGAGCGTCCGCACCGTGGTGGTCTTGCCCGCGCCATTGGGCCCAAGGAACCCGAACACCTCCCCGTGGGCGACCTCGAAGGACACCTCGGAGAAGGCGGTCCGCTCTCCGAACCGCTTGGTCAGCTTGTTCACGACAAGGGCGGAAGGAGCTTTCGTACCTCCGAGTGCCCGCGCGTCGGTGATTGTCGGCCCTGGCGCATCCGAGGCGGGCGCGGCGGGTTCGGGTTTTCGTCCATCGGCGCCGCCATCGACATCAGCGGTTTGGTCCGGCGAGATCATTCGACCGTTCCTCTCATGGCGGACGTCGTAGGCGTCAAGGGGCTACCTCGTCCATCCGAACCGAAAACCACTGCAACTTGACCACAAAAATGGCTTTCCTCCATGGCCGGGTTCCCGGGTGAAGGAAGGGAATCGTCACGGGTAACTGTACAGGAGCGGCATTTCTGTACCCGAATACCATGAGAGGGCATCCCCGGATTAGGCTGCGAACCCGGCCTCAGCTCGTTGGCGAGCTCTCTACCCGGGACCCCGGGAGGCACGGGTTACCGCCGGGCTGATCTGGCGACCACGCCGTCGATAACAACCTCGATGGCGAACCGAAACCGCCCGTCGCCGTCGCCGACGACCATCTGCGGGGCGTGGGCGGCGATAAGAGGGAACCGGTCGGGCGGTAAGCCGGCGAAGGTCCTGTAGGGCTCCCCATCGGCTGGATGCCTCATTGGCACCTGGCTTTGGCCGCCCCTCCGCCGGTGTCGGCCGCATTCCTCCCGAGATGTCGGCGGACTATCTGGTGGGCCTTACGCCGTATCGGACAGTTGGTCCCGACGAGTGGGTCCGCTGGTTCGCTCACACTCTTAAGCCCTCGACGACTTCCGCGACCGCGATGTTGGCGGCGGTCGTCGAGCTGGTCGCCCACTGGCCGGCCCGTCCGGAGGGATTGCGATTCGTCGCACGGCGTCACATCTGGTCCCAAAGATCCCTTGTGGTGCCTGGATAGTGTGAGACGAAGAGCTTCAGAATGACTCCTGGAGGAACGTCTTTGCCCGGCCTCGTAATGCGCAGGTCAGCGGTTCGAGTCCGCTCTCGGGCTCCACGAACTGGCTGTTCACAGGCCATGTTCGCTCGCGGTCACAGCCATCGGGTAGGTGTTGGTGCAACAAGTTGGTGCAACAACCTGGAGGGAGACGATGGCCGGGAGGATCCAGCAGAAGCCCAACAGGACATGGCTGTTGCGTCCCCCGCCCGTTCATCGAGCGGGGCCGGGAGAGCCGGCGGCTCGCCGATTTGGTCGGCTTGACCAGCGAGCCGGGGGGCAATGTGCTCTTGGGCGGCGTGTCGAGAAGATCCCCAAAGGGCTGGACCTCCTCTTCGAATCCTTCGGTGGCTGAGTTGGGCAGTCGATGACGGAGCAGGCCCAACCCAACGACGGCGAACCGGGCAATGCCCCGCGACTGAGCCGCCGCCGGCTCCTCGCGGCCGGTGGCGCCACCGCCCTTGGGGCCCTCGGGGCGGCGGTGTGGCTTGAACGGCCCCGGACAGCCCGACACCCCGCCGCGACGAGCGTCTCGCATTCGGGCGCCGGGCTGCCCGCGGCCGGCCGGCCGTTGCGGCTCGCTGGCTCACGGCCCGAACCGTCACGGCCCGCCGCGACCGACATGCTTCCCGGCATAGATCACTTCGTGATCCTGATGCTGGAGAATCATTCCTACGACAACCTGTTCGGCATGTTGGGTCGGGGCCCCGGTCAAACGCCCCGGGGGGACGGCTTCACCCTCGGCGCCGACGGCCGGCCCACGGCCACCAACCCGTACGGCGACGGGCGGATCCAACACGCCTTCCACATGCCGACTACTTGTCAGCTGCCAGGCACGCCCAGCCAGGAATGGACGGCCGGCCACGTCGCCTACAACGGGGGGCGCAACGACGGCTTCGTCCGTGCCCCAATCGGCTATGGCTCGTCGGTACCGGTCGGCGGTGTCGCCATGGGCTACTGGACCGGCGAGGATCTCCCCTTCACCTACTCACTGGCCACCGAGTTCCCGATCGGCGACCGGTGGTTCTGCTCGGTGCTCGGCCAGACCGACCCCAACCGCCGCTACCTGATCGCAGGCACCTCGGCCGGACTGACCGACGACATCGGCAACGGGCTTTCTGCCCTCCAGCTCCCCTTTCCCGCCAACGGCACCATTTTCAACACCCTCGACGGGTACGGGATCAGCTGGGCCAATTACGTCGAGTCGTTCCCCAGCGGCGCCACGCCGTTGCTGTACCCGAACGACGACCTGTTGACCGAGGAGGGCCATTACCACCCGTTCTCGCAGTTCTACCGCGACGCGGCGGCGGGTGTGCTGCGGTCGGTGAGCCTGCTCGACCCGGACTACAACACCCAGTCCCAGGAGAACCCGCAGAACATTGTGGTCGGTGAGGCGCTGCTCGCCCGGGTGGTCAACACCGTCGGGAGTTCGCCCCAGTGGCCGTCAACGGTCTTAATCGTCATGTACGACGAGCACGGTGGCTATTACGACCACGTCCCGCCTCCCGCCGCACCACGGCCCGACGACATTGCGCCGCTCCTTCGACCCGGCCAGTCCGCCTACGAGGGCTTTGCCCGATACGGCTTCCGCGTGCCGAGCGTGGTCGTGGGGCCCTACGCCAAGGGTCAGTACGTGAGTCATGTCGCCTACGACCACACCTCGGTCCTGGCCATGATCGAGCGCAAGTGGAACCTGCCCGCCCTGACCCTGCGAGACGCCAACGCCAACGACCTCACCGACTTCATCGACCTGAAGGCCCTGGCCCAGAAGCGGCCGACGTTTCCCACCGTGCCCCGCCTCGCCCCGCCGGGCGATACCACGGCGGCCTTGGCCTGCTCCACCAGGGGTCCGGGCACCATTCCTCCACCCGGGTCGGTCACGGGGGGGTAGCGCTAGGAGGCAACCGGATCCGCAAGGTGGCCAGCGACCCGCGCCCACCAGGACGGGCAACAATGTCCCGAGGATCCGGTACACGACACCAGCTGATGGATGTGCGAGGTGTCAACGTCGGGAAGATCCGCAATCCCCCGCGGCGCCCCTTCAAACTCGGTGTTTTAGAAGGTTCCGCTCGCTATCCTTTCTAATCTCGATGATTTGGAAAGGTTCCGATGCCGCACGAGGTCGTCATCGTCGATTGGCAGGGTCGCCCCGTCGGCGCGTTCGTCCCCGCCCCGCTTGTCGAGCTCGGTCCGCTTGGCGCCGCGGCCCAACGAGATGCTGCCCGGGCGGAGGGGATGCTCAGCGCGTCGGCCGTCCAGCACGATCCGCGCCTCGAGGTCGCCGCCCGGCTACTACTGCGGACTGAAACGGTGGCGTCCAGTCGGATCGAGGCGATCAGCGCTCCTGCTGAGCTCGTCGCCGTCGCCGATGTGGACCCGTCGGTCGGAGGCCCCGCCGCGTGGGTCGCCGACAACCTCCGCGCCGTCGATGCTGCCCTGGCGCATGACGGGCCGCTTACCTTCGAGGCCCTGTGGGATTGGCACCGGATCCTCATGGCATCGGCGGATCTCGACGACCAGCACAAGGGCGCATGGCGAGACCGCCTCGGTTGGGTCGGTGGCCCGACACCACGACGGGCGGCGCACGTCGCCACTCCGCCCGACCGGATCGAGGTCCTGATGGAGGACCTGGCCGACTACGCGAACAGCCCGGCGCATGATCCCGTGACCGCCACCGCGCTCGTCCATGCCCAGTTCGAGACGATCCACCCCTTCGCCGACGGTAACGGCCGCACCGGGCGTCTCCTCATCGGCTGGATGCTTCATCGGCACCTCGCTTTGGTCGTTCCTCCACCGGTGTCGGTCAGATTCCTCCGGGACGTCGGCGGCTACCTGTCTGGCTTGACGCTGTACCGGACCGTTGGTCCCGACGAGTGGGTCCGCTGGTTCGCTCAAACTCTTGAGCGCTCGGCGATTTCCGCGACCGCGACGTTGGCAGCGGTCGTCGAGCTGGTCGCCGACTGGCCGGTTCGTCTGGAGGGCATCCGGTCGGATGCGGCGGCGCACCGATTGGTCGGTCACGTCCTTACGCACCTCAGCCTGGATGTGGCCACCGCCGCTGGCCTTCTCGATGTCAGCCCTCCTGCGGCCCGCGCCGCTCTGGAGGCCCTCGCCGACGCAGGGGTACTGCGCCGGGCGGACCTGCCCGGAACTGGTGGCCC
>Ga0302325_10006726_pt1 | contig 25738 bp, 19 predicted proteins | sample Palsa_T0_2_FD_201948 | JGI IMG/M metagenome (GOLD analysis project Ga0302325, IMG submission 201948) | Peat permafrost microbial communities from Stordalen Mire near Abisko, Sweden - Palsa_T0_2 | ecosystem: Environmental > Terrestrial > Soil > Palsa > Peat permafrost | place: Sweden: Abisko... | reverse complement strand
TCATCTACCACTATGACTTCAAAATCCGGCCCGTCCGTTTGTCGCGTAAGGGACTGGAGGCATCCTTCAAGCGCGACCCAGTCGTTGTAGACAGCAATAATGATGCTGACGCTAATACCAATGCCAACGCTTAGGCCCGGCATCGTCGTTTAGATCGCCTGGCAGTCATCAGACTTTTCCTTCCGCGCCCTCCGAACGGCAGGCCTTGCAGAACAAAGGCCAGAACAAAGGTAGGATGGCACATTCAATCTCGAATCACAATTCCATCGAAGTGTGACGTTGGCCATGTTGGTACAGGATGCTCAGGGCGCGCACAAGCTTTGCCGTAGTCGCTCCGTTCGAATTTGTCTTGAAACGGCGCAGCTTCACAGGCTGCGGAAAAATGTTGCGTAGGGGCGGGGCTTGCCCCGTCTCAGGGACACCGACGAACTGTCGTCAAGCACGAACCGGGCGCGGCTTCAGTCGCGCCATAAGCTGCTCGAAATCAATCGCGGCTCTACGGATTGCTGAAAAACTCGAGCTACGTATCGGGGTATCGCTTTAGCGATACCGTAAGTCCCGCGAAATCAGACGTACCATTAGGGGCTGGCCATCGAAATTACAATTTTTTCAGCACTCTGGTGAGCCGCCGCGGGAATGACCACATGAGCTTTACAAGCAGCAAGCATTACAATGTGTGAGATTCCAAAGAAATCAGCGATAGAGATTGATACAGAGATTATTGATATAGAGATTAAAGATACAAAGATGAAGAATCTCCGCGCTCGCGGCCGGCGCAGCCCTTGGTCGGAGGCCGCAACCCCGCCGTCATTTCCCGTCGGCCACGTTGACATCTGGAAGCTCAGTCTTGACGAGCCCTCGAAAGCCAGCGTTCTCTCCTCCGACGAACTCGCCCGCGCCAGCCGATTTCATTTCGATAAGGATCGCACGCGCTTCATCCGATGCCGTTCCGTGCTCCGCTTTCTGCTCGCCGGCTATCTCGGGGTTCCCGCGGCCGAGATTCGCTTCGAATACTCATCCAATGGCAAGCCGCAACTGCCTCCCAAACAGAATCCACGCGGCTTGCAGTTCAACGTATCGCACTCAGCGGATGTGGCCCTGATCGCGGTTGGCGCCGAACTGCAACTGGGTATCGATATCGAAAAAATCCGGGAAGAGGTCGACACCGCCGCGCTTGCCCAAAGATTCTTCTCTTCGCGCGAAGGCGCAGGACTTCAAGCATTGCCGGATCATCTCCGACTCGCCGGCTTCTTTGCTTGCTGGACCCGTAAAGAAGCCTTCCTCAAGGCCACCGGTACCGGGCTTTCTTTTCCGTTGGCGGATTTTTCCGTCACCACCCACCCCGATCTGCCCCCTCAACTGGAAGATCTCCAGGGAGACGCTGAGGCTCATAAGCGCTGGTTCTTAACCGACCTCGGCGTCGGCAAGGCCTACCGCGCAACCTTGGCTCTTGATCGTCATTCCCCTCTCGCAACCTTTGCCTTCAAAGGCTGAGGCTACGGATACGACTGACGAATGGACCTTCACTCCTTGCACGCCATGTGCGTCCAGGAGCGAGACTTAAATCAATTTCAGTGTTGAGGCTTTCCCGACCTTGCACTAACGATTCTTTGCATGCCCTTCCGATTTTGCCTCCCAACCCAGCCCTTGGCAAAGATAGTTGCATGCGATATTTCCCCTCAATGGTAGCCGGATGGCTACTCTCCGGGTGGCTATTTGGTGGTCTGGCCCCTGCGTCCGCGTGGGCGCAGAAACTTGAATGCAAACCCTGCTCTCATAGCTTCGGTGAAGTCCAGATCGGCACGTCACATTCCTACTCGATCGAACTCTCGAATGCCGGGTCGAAAGGGCTGAATATTAGGTCCAAGTCAAAAACAGGAAGCGCGTTCGAATTTGGCGACTTCCCGTTACCCGTACATCTCCGTCCCGGCGCACGCATCAAATTGCCCGTTATTTTCAAACCGAGCGCTAAGGGCGATAGCCACGGCGTCATTGAACTGGTGAGCACTGCGGGGAACCACCGGCTTACTATGGATGTCTCCGGAGTAGGTGAGGACAAGGTGACCGCGAACCTCGGAATCAGCCCTTCAACCCTCGATTTCGGAAAAGTCACGGTCGGATCGAGTGCCACCCGGCAGGCGACGCTTACCGCCTCGCATGATTCTGTAACCATTTCCTCTGACCGTTCGACGAGTTCCGAGTTTGCCATAGTCGGGTTGAAACTTCCGCTAACGATTCCAGCCGGAAAGAGCATTCCAGTGAGGATCAAATTCACCCCAAACGGATCCGGCACGGATCCCGCCAAAGTTGGGTTCATCAGCAGTGCCGCCGACTCCCCAACACTTGAGGAGGTAACCGGCACCGGCATGGCGAAAGGTTCCTTCAGCGTCTATCTTTCCTGGAACGGAGATGAGACGGCGGTGGGATATAACGTCTATCGCGGCACTGCTAAGGACGGCCCCTTCCGTGAGATCAACACCGCGTTGGACTCTTCGACGGATTACACGGACTCTTCGGTTGTCGCGGGGGCCACCTATTACTACAAAACCACTGCGGTAAACGCCCAAGGTGAGCAATCCGGCTACTCGAATATCACGGAGGCCGTGATTCCAGATTAGTAGACGTTGCACGATTGCCCCCAATGCATAATGCATGAGGATCGAACCCGACTAGCCCTATGGACTTGACCACCTCAGGGGCCAGGAGCATCTCAGTTCCGACCGTCCATCTTTAGGTATTGGCCGATTACCCACTAGTTGGTGCACCGTCGGAATCTTCTCTTCCGGTAACTTGTCTTCCAAACTGGGGGCATGAGACTCCCCCGCTGCATCGCTCACGCCCTTTCTTCCGTCATAATCTACTTTTTAACCGTCAGCATGGCCATCCTGCTCATCGGAATGGTGCCCGTCGTCGCCAGCGCAGCAGAGCCACAACTTGCGTGCGCTCCGACGAATCTGACGTTTGGCGAAACGCTTGTAGGTCACACCGAAACTTTGCCTGTTACCCTGATTAATAATGGGCAGACGAGTGTGACGATCTCCGGAATTGCAGTAGGAAACTCCGAATACACTACGTCCTCTGTGAGCCTGCCGCTCGTATTACCAGCTGGTCAGAGCGTTGAGCTGAGTGTAAGCTTCGCTCCGACGACGAGAGGATGGTCGGGTGGTGCGATCAAATTTACCAGCGATGCAACCAACGCTATCCTTGCGCTGGAAGTTGGCGGTGCCGGCGTTAACACCGAGGCCGTGACCGCCAGCCCGGCGATTGTGTCATTTGCGCAAACCGCGGTCGGAACCTCCTCCACTGTGCCTGTTGTACTGAGGAACGCTCGTTCCTGGAAAATAGCCCTCTCGGCGCTCCAAATGACAGGCGATGGATTCTCGGCAAGCGGGCCCACCTTCCCCTTAACCCTCGATGCGGGCGAAAGCGTAACCTTGAACGTTGCTTTTTCCCCAAAATCGGCCGGTACGACTGAGGGAAGCCTGGTAGTTTCTGGTAACACCGTGGTGGTCATACCTCTCAGCGGCATTGGCGGGGGCGCTTCGGGTAAGCTGATTGCCAATCCGGCGACTCTCGCTTTTGGTAGCGTGAAATCCGGCGCCAACGCGACTTTGACCGACTCGTTTACGAACACCGGGGCATCGACTGTGACGATCTCCGAAGCTACCGTTACAGGGACTGGATTTAGCGTTAGCGGGCTCAGCTTTCCGCTCGTGCTCAACCCAGGCGAGAGTGTGACCTTCACCGCGGAGTTTGCGCCTGAATCGGCGGTTAACGCAACCGGTGACATTACCGTTGTTTCCAATGCCTCGGATCCAACTTTGAACGTCTCGATGTCTGGCACAGGCACTGCTCAGGGCCAGCTCACGCTGGCTCCCACGGCGTTGAATTTTGGCAATACAACAGTGGGTACGAGCGTCAGTCAGACGAGCAGCATCAGCGCCAGCGGTTCGAGCGTGACCGTCTCCTCTGTCAGCCTGAGTAGTGCGGAGTTCTCAGTTACCGGCGTTTCCTTGCCGGTGACGATTCCCGCCGGACAAAGCGTACCCGTCACTGTAACCTTCGCCCCGCAAACTTCCGGCACCGCCAGTGCCGTCCTCTCACTTGCCAGCAATGCTGCGAATGCAGCCTCCCAGTCGCTCAGCGGGGTGGGCACGGCGCCGGCAGCGCAGAGTGTCTCACTCTCCTGGGCAGACGGTAGCTCCGGTGTTGCAGGCTACAACGTCTTCCGCAGCAGCGTTTCCGGGGGACCCTACGCTCAAATCAATTCCGCGGTAGAGCCCACGCCTGCCTTTACCGACAGCTCGGTCGTAGCGGGCGAGACCTATTACTACGTGACCACCGCCGTCAATGGAAGTGGAGAGCAGAGTGCCTATTCCAATGAAGCAAAGGCTGTAGTTCCGAACCCTTAAACTCGAATCAAGGATCAGCAGACATGGTCGAGAGCGTGTGGAGACGGTCGTAGTAGACTTACTGACTGCAACTTCGTGCTGGCGCAGCATGCAAGACGATAGGTACCGAGGCACCTTGGCAGAAGCCCTGCGCATCGCAATGCGGGTCGAGCGCCGCCTGGTCCGACACCGATTGCAGGAAGGTGTTATTGATTCCGTAGGCACAGAACTGCCCACCATTGGCCAAGGCAAAGCTGAAATGATTCGCTGTCGAGGAAACCAGTTGCACTGCGATGGAAATACAGTTTTGCGTCAAATTTTCCTTGTTCAAACTTGCACACGGCGCCAGAACAAAGCCGGCCGAACTCGGCCCCCCCTGGAAAATTAAATGGCATGGACCTTCTTCAGGTGGTACGCCGCATCCGAGGCCCGTGCTGATTGCACCACTTCCCTGCTTGGTTCCTTTGACGAACAAGATTGCGTTGCTGAAAGAGATCGGCTCCATCGTGATGCCTGTTGTATCAAGGCTGAGTTCGTAACTACTCACCGCCGAGACACCGCCGTCACCGTTAGACTCGGCAGCTGTGCCTACGTAGGTTAACTTGCCGATAGTAATGGGTTGGGTCTGTGCGCTTGCGAGCGAAACGGCCACCTGAACAGAGATCGCCAGGCACCAGAGAAAAGCGGACTTCATTCCCACGCTGTCACCCCTACTCGCTAGACTGACATCATACAGCCGAATTTGAAAAAGACAGCCATGCAACTCGGATTTCTTGCTGGTCCGCTGTGGAATCCGGGGACAAGCTGGAATCGCGTTCGTTGGATTTGGTTCTGATTCCTCCTCCGAAATCAACCTTCACGGTTACCGCGTCGAGAGCAGCCTGGGGCAATGGATTGGCTGCGTCCAACTTCCCCAAAGCGGCATCGCATCTAGCGAGAGAGAGTCTCAAGAATCTGAACCTCTTTGCGAGCGTTCAGATGCCCTGCCACTGTTGAGAGTTGCATCACCGTAGGGAAACGCGCTCGCGATCAATTGTTGGAGACGAGTCGGGCGCCTGCGAGCGAATTTACTGATGATCGGCGTGAAGGAGGACTCCGACCGATTTGCAGTGAACATTATTTTCTAAGAGTATGTTTTTGAGCGGCACTTTTCCGGTTGCAAAATCATCACCTGTTCGTGGGTTTCGTGTCGAGGTAATAGTGCCAGGGATCTTGCATAGGCTGATTCTTTTCCTAATCTTGCTCGCTCGTTCCGCATTTGCCCAAGGCGGTCCGCCCTTCTACACCAATGATCCGGGCACTCCCGGCCCCTTCCATTGGGAAATCAATCTTGGCTACATGCCCTTTTTCTACAGCAATCAGTCGGTCTCTCATACTCCCGATGTCGATATAAATTTCGGCATCGGAGATCGCATCCAGCTCACCTATGAAAATGCCTGGTTACGCGTGCAACATCCTTCGGATCCGGCGAAGTTTGGCCTGGGCCAATCCAATGCGGGCGTCAAATGGCGGTTCTACGATGCTGGAGAGTCTGGACTCGAAATCTCGACCTTCCCCCAGCTTTTCCTCAACAATCCGAACGACGCCGTCCGCCGCGGCATCACGCCGCCAAGCTAGAGTTTCCTTCTGCCTTTAGAATTCTCCAAAAAGTTCGGCCCCCTCGCTGTGAATTACGAGATCGGCTATCAGTTCACCCACAAGGGACCAGACACCTGGCTCACGGGTTTGGTTCTCGGCCATGACTTCACGTCAAAATTTGAAATGGATGCGGAGTTCTATTCTCAGGGCGCCTTCCATCCCTCTGCCTACCAACCCACCCTTGGGCTGGGCGCTCGCTATAAAATCCATAAACCCGTCATCCTTCTTCTCATGACGGGACGCAGCCTCGAACCTGCCCGCTCCGATCAGTCCTATTTCGTCGGCTATTTCGGGCTCCAATTCTGCTTCCGCCGAAGTCCTACGACCACGACTGAGATTCTCCGCTCTGACCGGAGAGATGCGTCTCTGGCGTGAAAGGAGCGAGGGCTCCCCCTCAACCACATCGTCCGGGCCCTTCTGACCGGCCCTTCCGACGATGATCATCGTCCGGATTGATGGAGTTGAATTGCGCGGGTGAATGGCAACTGCTTTCCCGTAATTGCACAGTCGTCATTGCACAATCGTCATTGCACAATCGTCATTGCACAATCACTGTCAGCGGCAACGCCTGTTGTGTCGAGCCGCCCGCGGCGGTAACCGTGACCGTGTAGTTTCCGGCTGGCGTGCCACCGGTGCCAGTGCTCGTGCTACCGCCCCCGCCGCCGCAACCCACCTGCAACAAGCAACCGGCTATCAGGAACAGTAGGCAGGTGCTCAACCGTTTTCTCCGTTTACGTGCGGCAAGCCCCACCAGCATGGCGGGCATCGCCAACCACACAGCGTAAAGAGGACGAGGAATGGAATGACGGCCAAGCGGGAGCGGCGTCAGGAACGCAGTCTGGGCAGTGGTAGTAATCGTCAGTGTTGTGTTCGCAGCCTCCGAATTAGGCGTGACCGTAGCAGGATTGAACGTGCAGTTTGCCATAGCTGGCAACCCTTTACAGGAGAAGCTAATTGGGCTGGTGACCGAGCCTTGAGGAGTGGCTGTCAAGGTGAACGTCCCAGTTTGCCCCGCAGGTAAGGTCGCACTAGTCGGATTAGCGCTCAAAGTAAACTCAGCCGCCGTGACGCCGGCTACGACCTGGAAGCTTTGGCTGACAGGCGTGGCGGCAGCGTAATTGGCGTTGCCTGCCTGCGTCGCTTGAATCGTGCACGTGCCCGCACCAACCAGCGTCACCGTGGTGCCCGATACCGTGCACACCGCCGAAGTAGTCGAGACAAAGCTGACCGCAAGCCCCGAGGACGCGGTCGCGCTCAGCGTGAAAGGCGCCGTCCCGAGCGTCTGGCTCGAGAGTGCTCCAAAGGTGATCGTCTGGCTCTCCGGCGTCACCTGAAAGCTCTGGTTGACCGGCGTGGCTGCAGAGTAGTTGGCGTTGCCTGCCTGCGTCGCCTGGATGGTACATGTGCCCACCGCCGCCAGCGTTACGGTCGCACCCGAAACCGTGCAAACAGCCGAAGTAGTCGAAGCGAAGCTCACGGCGAGCCCCGAGGACGCGGTTGCGCTGAGCGCAAATGGCGCGCTGCCCAGTGCCTGATTCGAGAGTGCTCCGAAGGTGATGGTCTGATTCTCGGCCGTCACCTGGAAGCTCTGGTTGACCGGCGTTGCCGCCGCATACGTGGCATTGCCCGCCTGCGTCGCCTGGATGGTGCAAGTGCCCGCTTCAGCCAGCGTCACCGTGGTGCCCGCCACCGTGCAGACGGCGGATGTCGTCGAAGCGAAGCTCACGGCAAGGCCCGAGGAAGCGGTCGCGCTGAGCGTGAACGGCGCCGTGCCGAGTGTCTGATTCGAGAGCGCCCCGAAGCTGATGGCCTGGCTCTCAGGCGTCACCTGAAAGCTCTGGTTGACGGGCGTTGCCGCCGCGTAGGTGCCATTGCCTGCCTGCGTGGCTTGGATCGTGCATGTACCGAGCGTAACGAGAGTGACCGTGGAGCCCGATGCCGTGCACACGCCGTAGGTCGTCGAAGCGAAGCTCACCGCAAGGCTCGAGGAAGCGGTCGCGCTGATCAGGAACGGCGCTGTGCCGAGGGCCTGATTCGAGAGTGCCCCGAACGTAATCGTCTGGCTGTCTTTCGTGCCCGTACCTTGGAGCGCAACGTTCTGCGTGGCAGCAGCAGCGTTGAGGGTGTTGTCGGTGAATGTCGCCGCGCTGACAATGCTGCCGAGCGCCTGCGGAATGAAGCTGACGCTCAAGTTACAGCTCGCGCCCGCCGACAGTGAAAAGGTGCTATTGCAATCGGCCGGAGTGCCCGAACCTGCCACTTGCACGAAAGAATTCGCGCCTATGCTCAGGCCGGGCGCGACGGCGCTCAGTAATTGATTGCCGATGTTTTGCGCCGTCACCGATTGCGGACTGTCCGTACTCGTGCTTTCCAATGCCGTCGTCAGAAAACTGAAGGACGGCGGTTGCGAGCGTTGCATCTCTAACACCCGTTGGTTAGAGCTGTCCGCAATGAAAATATCGCCCACCCCGTCGACCGCCACACCGTAGGGAGAATTCAGCCCGGCGGGCGAAACGGTGATCTGAGTGCCGTTGCCAGCCGGAACCTCCACCACCCGGTTGTTGGCGGTATCCGCGATCAGAACATCGCCGGCTCCATCCACCGTCACTGCAGACGGCGAGTTCAGTCCGGTGGTCGGAAGCGCGATCTGTGCGGCACCGCCAGCCGGAACCTCCACCACCCGGTTGTTGGCGGTATCCGCAATGAAAACATCGCCCGCTCCATCCACGGCTACTCCGTACGGCTGCTTCAGCCCTGTGCCGACCGTGATCTGATTGCCGCCACTGGCCGGAACCTCGACCACCTGGTTATTGGTCTCATCCGCGACAAAGACATCGCCCTCCCCATCTACCGCCACTCCGTAGGGTGTACCCCATCCGCTCCCCACCGTGGTTTGCGCGCCGCCACCAGCCGGAACTTCAACCACCCGGCTGTTGCCAGTATCCGTTATGAACACATCGCCCGCTCCATCCACCGCCACTTCGCTAGGCGAGTACAGCCCTGTGCCCAAGGTGGTCTGAGCGCCGCCACCAGCCGGAACCTTTACCACCTGTCCGTTGGCAGAGTCCACGATGAACACATCGCCCGCTCCATCCACCGCCACTCCGGTCGGGTAGTTCAGTCCGCTGCCCACCGTGGACTGAGCGCCCGGGCCAAAAGCGATCGCCGGCCCCTGTCCCTGCCCATAAATCATGGTGCTGGCGAGCAGGTTGCCCAAGTTGTCGGTGAGTTGCACCGCGCCTATGCGGCTTCCCGGAGCCAGCGGGGCGAAGATAACATTCACGTTGCAAGTCGCCGCGGTCACTGCGCCGCTGCAAGTGCTGCCGGTGGCCGCCGTGAAATCGAGGCTTGGCGCGCCCTCGGTGAGTACGCTGATGGTGCCAAAGGTCGTCGGCGATCCCACGTTATACGGCACCGTGATGCTCTGGCTGCACGGCGCCGGAGTGCTCTGTCCGGTCGGGCAAACGTTGGCGCTGCCGAAGTTCACGGCTACGTTCTGCACCTCCACCACTCGGTTATGATCGTAATCGGCGATGTAGACGTCGCCCGCTCCATCCAACGCCAGGCCCACGGGTTCACTCAATCCCGTGCCCACCGTTGTCTGAGCGCCGCCACCCGCCGGAACCTCCACCACCCGGTTGTTGTCCCGATCCGCTATGTACACATTACCCGCTTTATCTATGGCTACTCCGGTCGGATCATCCAGTCCGCTGCCCACTGTCGTCTGAGCGCCACCACCCGCCGGAATCTCCAGCACCTCGTTGCTGAACTCGACCGCGATAAATACATCGCCCGCTCCATCCACCGCCACTCCGAAAGGGTAATCCAGTCCGCTGGCCACCGTAATCTGGGCGCCGCCGCCGGCCGGTAGCTCCACCACCGTTCCGTTCAACACCCACTCGGTGATGAAGATGTCGCCTGCCCCATCCACCGCCACTCCAGTCGGGGAACTCAGGCCGCTAGCCACCGTAGTCTGGGCGCCACCGCCGGCTGGAACCTCCACCACCCTGTCGTTGCCATAATCCGCTATGAAGACATCGCCCGCTCCATCCACCGCTACTCCCGAGGGGAGATACAGTCCGGTGCCCACCGTTGTCTGAGCACCACCCCCAGCCGGAAGCTCCACCACCCGGCTGTTATCGTAATCTGCGATAAATACATCGCCCGCCGCATCCACCGCCACTCCGCTCGGTCCACTCAGTCCACTGCCTAACGTAGTCTGTACGCCCGCGTAGGAAACCTGTCCGTGAGCCCGAGCAAAACCGCCCAGCAGCAATAACGCGCACACTCCCGCGACTGCAAAGCTATGGCGGACATTCTGAGCCGAGGCCTCGATAGGGAAAGATAAAAGCGACTTGAAAGATAAAAGCGGCTTAGAAGAGAGCGGTAGCGTATGGAATGCGGATGCGGACAGTTTGAAAGTCATCTTTGGATATATCCATAGTCCCGCAATACATCTGCCGGGAGTTGTGAGGAACGACCCAAGATTAGCGCTATAGATTAAGCCTTTCTAATTACGGAAGTAACGTGGAACCCCGGAGTACTGGCCGGGCCGGGTGCCCCATGCTAACGTCGTGCTTTTCGACGCCAGGGTGGGATTCCACGGTCGCGTAAAGCTTAGGATTTTCCTGGAAGTCAAGAAAGTGCCGATTGCAAAAAGTAATATCCAGGCCCACCAGGGACTGAGGACTGGCCACTGAGAACCGAGAACTGAGAACTGAGAACTGAGAACTGAAAGCCGAGAGCCGAAGCCTACTGCATATTCCCGCCCATAGGCACGTAATGAAACTTCCTGCCATCGAAGAACAACGCCGAACTGTCCCCCGTTTCGCCCGCTTCTTCAACGTAGAGCGCTTCGATGCTCCTCTTTCTCATCTTCATTTTTCGAACTGAGATCGTGCGATACGGCAGATTCACAACTACGTATTTCGCCTTGGGAGTTGCCGAGCCCCACCCATCCTTGGTCGCTCCATAAATAATCAGCACCACCAGTCCGCGCTGCGTGGGATCGCCCTCGCTGAACGTAGTCGTCAGTTTAGGATCGCCATAGCCGAAATAATCGTAATAGGGATCCACGACCTTATAGTCATGCTCCCCTTGATCGAGCATCGGATTCTTGCAGCGCGCCGCAATCGCGACATCCTCCACCCCATCGCCGTCGAGATCGCCAAACGTAGGTTGGACATCAGGCAGAATGGTGAACTGATTGCCAAACTGTCGCTGCACGAATTCGTTGTCAATCTTTTCATGGCCAATCTTGTTATTGCCGATCTTGCCAGCCGAAGCCGGAGCCTGGGCGAAAGCCGGAAGCACCATCGCAACACCAAGCGCAAGGAGGAAAGATGCTTTTCTCATGGCTCTACTTTAGTCCCGCAATGTAACCCAAGGCAGGTAACGAAAGTCACCAGGAGGTGTAGTTCACGAGAACCACAAATCGTGGGGTGAGCCAACCACGTTCGCCGCGGAGCAAAAAAGCGCAAATCACAAATTCCCTCTGAAGTGCTCCCAGCCGCCAGCCTTAAGCCGCCGCGCCTTCCCCTCGGCATCAATCAACCGCATCCCCCCGGAATGCATGATTCGCCCAATGCAAGTCACTCGAACTTCAGCAACCCGCGCTCGGATCTTCGCCGCCGACGTAAACAGCAGCTCATAATCGTCTCCACCATGTAGCGCAAACTCAAGTCCGACTCGCTTGCCCGACCTAACCAGCGCCTGCGGAATCGCCTCCGCTTCGATCTCCGCACCGACATGGCTTTCCTGACAGATATGTTCAAGGTCCGTGGAAAGCCCATCGCTCACATCAATCATCGCCGAAACCACACCGCGAAGGCGTAGCCTCTGCCCCACGGCAAGACGCGGTTGCGGCCCTTTCGAAGCGTGCCGGGACGACCCCACAGAGAAGCGTCCAGAAAGAGATACGTGCCCGGAAAGCCTCACGCTCGCCCGCTTCGATTCCGCCAACTCCAATTCCGCCAGCGCCGCCGCCGCGCCCCCCAACTCGCCGGTTACATAAATAAAGTCTCCTGGTTTCGCCCCCGATCGCAGGACTGCCTTTCCCTTCGGCACAGATCCAATGACCACAATGTCCGCCTGAATCCCCCGAAGCGACTGCGCCGTGTCTCCACCCGCCAGCGGAACCTTGAATTCGTTAGCCAGATCCAGCAGTCCCTTCAGAAAGCGATCCACCCATTTCTGTGGAACGTCGCTCGCAACCGCCAACGACAAGAATGCCGCCAGCGGTTCACCACCCATGGCAGCGATGTCGCTCAGTCCGCGCGTAAGGCAGCGCCGCCCCACCACTTCGGGAGGATGCCAGTCGCGCCGGAAATGCACGTTCTCTATGCAGAAATCGGTCGTCACCAGCAACTCGTGTCCCTGGGGAACGCGCAGCACGGCACAGTCATCGCCGATTCCGATCGTCACCGATGGCCCGCGCCGCGCGACGCTTCGTATTCGCTGGATCAGCTTCTTTTCGCCGACTGGCATACCGATCAATATACCGCGGCTCATTTCTCATGCCTTGGCCCACCCGTTGGAGCTCAGTTCGGCTCGGTCTCAGCCCTCGCCTCGGCGCGATAGAGGCCCGGTTACGGTAGTTATTTGTCCTGATGGGCAGGTGGAATTACGCTGCCTCGGTAACCATCCAGAAGCTTGTAGCGCGATTGACAGAGGGAACCAGCTTTGCTACCTTTAACTCGCCGTTCACACACACTTTGCCGAACCAAGTGCCGCAGCATGAATCAGTTGCGGGAAGTTTGGATTTTGGCCTGCCTGGTTCCGTAAACACGGATCGGACAGCTAGCATCTAACAAGTGGTCGGAATTCAGGATTCCGAGCTCGGGGCATGACAGTTCCGCTCTGGCCGGTTTCCACTGAAAATCTCATCCCCCGGGAAGTAGGCTATTGCGTAAACGTTTTTACATATTTTTCGTAGCTCGCGACGAAGCCGGACAGCTTCGCAAGATCTCCATCCCCGTACAATATCTCTACGTTCTTCTGGCCGGGGCGGCAATTGGCGCACTCTGCCTCACCGGAATCGCCAGCTCCTACACCAGGATGCTGCAAAAAGTCGCCCACTATAACCAGCTGCGCAGGGAGCAAGCCGAGCTCAAGGACAACTACTCGCGCCTCGAGCAAGTCGCCAAGGAACGCGACATTCAGGTAGCTTCTCTTGGATCGCTGGCGAGCGAAGTCTCCGCGCTTTACGGCCTCAAATCGAATCCCGCGATGGTTGTCGCCTCGACCGAGCAGATTCAGGAAGCGCAAGTGCACTCGTCGCTCGACCAGCTATACGCTTTAAAGCGCACGGCGCTGAGCGGAGCTGCCAGCGTCGGCATTTCTCTCGGCCTCACCCGCGACTCAACTACAGCCGACTGGATCCGCGCCAACTCGGCTCCGAACCTTTGGCCAGTTGAGGGCCAGGTGACGGGCTCCTTCGGCGAGCGCATCGATCCGTTCAACGGAGAAGGCGCCTTCCACTCCGGCGTCGATATCTCCGCCGGTGTTGGCTCGCCCGTGATCGCCCCCGCTGACGGCGTGGTGACTTTCGCAGATTTCCTGGGCGGCTACGGACGCGCCATCATGATCGACCACGGCCACGGCGTCTCCACCCGCTACGGCCACCTGTCCAGCTTCGCCGTCGCCGCCGGACAATACCTCCACCGTGGCGACACCATCGGCTACGTAGGCCAAAGCGGACGCTCCACCGGTCCTCATCTCCATTACGAAGTCCGCATCAACGACGTCCCCGTAAATCCCTACAAATATCTGCGCCTGACCGTTGCCCAAACAGGCGGCATCCCAGCCGGCGAGTAATCGAGAAAAACTTCGTCCATCAGTGCATCCATCGCCTCAAAACATTTAAGCTGTCATCCTGAGCGGAGCAGAAACCTCACGAAGTGAAGTTTCCGCGCAGTCGTAGGCCCCCTACACATGCGGCGCTCGGTGTCTGCTACTCCCATCGCCCCCGTCACCCACCGCGGCTGGCAAAGTGCGCGAACCAGTTGGAAGCCGCCAGTTTACGTATAATCGCGCACGGGGTTTCCGTGCTGAAATCGAGTTTGCCGATCGTAGCTCTGTTTGCATACCTGCTTCCCGCGTCCGCGGCGCAGCCGGTCCGGCCGCAAGTAGGCGGAGCATCGGAATTTAAAGTTGGAGGCACCTTTAGGAAGTTCATGCCGTCGGACAAATCCTACAACTGGCGAGGCGCGAAGACCCACGCCCTGCTCGCCACAGTCTGGTATCCCGCCGTACCCTCGGCAGTCGTAGGCCCCATAGAAATACCTGGCATGAGCCAGCTTTTTGTCATCGGAAACTACGCCCAGGACGCCACCCTCGCCTCCTCGCCCGCAAAATTTCCGATGATCGTTCTTTCTCACGGCACGGGTGGCTCCGCGCTGCAAATGGCGTGGCTGGGCACGGTGCTCGCCGCGCACGGCTACATAGCAGTCGCAGTCAATCATCCCGGGAACAATGCCACCGAAGGTTACACTGCTCAGGGATTTTCAACTTGGTGGGAGCGCGCTCGCGACCTGAGCATGGTTATAGATTCCATGCTGGCCGATCCCGCGTTTGGCGGTCATATCGAGTCCAACCGCATCGGCGCAGCCGGCTTCTCACTAGGTGGATACACCATGATCGAAATCGCCGGAGGCATGACCGACGTCGAAGCGTATAAGCAATTTTGCGCGTCTCCCCATGCGGACGCCATCTGCAAAAGCCCGCCGGAATTTCCGACGTTGGTGGAAGACTTCGACAAGCTGTCGAAGACCGACGCTCGGTTTCAAGCCTCTGTTCGCCACGCCAGCGATTCCTATCGCGACCCGCGTGTGCGAGCAGTCTTCGCCATGGCTCCCGCGCTCGGCCCCGCCTTCCGTTCCGCAAGCCTGCAAAGAATCGCGATCCCTGTGATGATCGTGGCCGGGGAGGCGGACAAGAGTGTCCCCATAGAATCCAGTGCGAGATATTTTAGCGCGAACATTCCAGGCGCCAAGCTAACTATCTTTCCCGGCAAGGTAGGACACTATGTATTTCTGGACACCTGCACCGAAAGCGGACGAAAAACTCTGCCGATTTTATGCACAGACGGCCCTGGAGAGGACCGCGATGCGATCCACGCGAAAGCCGCTACTCTCACCGTGGAGTTCTTCACATCCGTGCTTTCCCCGCAGTTAGGCCGAGGACAGTATTGAACATCGAACCGCGTGCCCCAGGCAAGCGCGCCCCCCGTCCAACCGTCGGCTGATCCACGGTTTGTCGTCTCCAGTCAACACGCCCCAATTACAGGGCAACCGCCCGATTTGATCCCAATGCTTTTTCAAAAAAGCGAGGTACCTCAGGTTCGCGCCCGTCTCTTGGGCGCTGACCGGGCTCTGACCACACTCGCCGAGTGAGAGGGTCACCAAGTGCCATCAGGCTTTAGCCTTCTTCACTTCCTCAATCAGCGGAGGCACGATGTCAAACAAATTGCCGACTATAGCAAAATCGGCAATCTCGAAAATCGGCGCTTCGGAATCCTTATTAATCGCCACGATGCTCCGCGCACCTTTCATGCCGACGATATGCTGGATCGCTCCCGAGATTCCGAGCGCCAGATACAGCTTTGGAGCGACCGTCTGTCCCGACGATCCGATCTGCCGGTCCATGGGCAACCACCCGTTATCGCAGATCGGACGCGACGCCGCCAACTCGCCGCCGAGCGCATCGGCCAGTTGTTTGGCCAGCTCAATATTTTTCTGCTCCTTGATGCCGCGCCCCACCGACACAATAATTTCGGCCTGCGTCAGGTCGACCGCTTGTTTGGCTTCCTTGAAAACTTCCTGCGGTTGGTTGCGAACCACGCCCTCCGGAACATCGATGTTCACCGTCTCAACCGGCGCAGCCGTCGCGCCCGCTTCGACTTTATCGGCGCGGAACGAGCCATTTTGAAATGTCACGAAGCACGACCCCGAGCCTCGAAAGCTCACGTCGGCCACAAACTTCCCCTGAAACATCTGCCGCGTGAAAAGCAGCTTGCCGCCTTCATGCCTGACGCCGATGACGTCGCTGATGGCCGTGGTTTCCAAGGCAGTCGCCAATTTCGGCACAAAATCACGCACCTGATAGGTATGAGGCATCAGGACGATCTTCGCGGGATGCTTCCCCAGGAATTCTTGCAACGCATGCGCAAACGCATCAGGAGTGTAAGGCTCGAGCTTCGCCGACTCGATGTCATACACCTTAGCAAGCTTCTTGGCCGCCACTTCGCTCGCAATCGCGGCCACGCCCGAGCCTGCCACCGCAGCTTCAAGCGTCCATCCAGTTTGAGCGGCAATCGCCTGACCAGCCGCAATTGTCTCCCACGAGACGCGGTTCAGTTTCCCTTCACGTTGTTCAACGATTACGAGAATAGTGTCAGACATAAGATGAGTTCTCAGTTCCCGGTTCTCAGTTCTCAGAAAAACCTCAGCTCTTCGCCGAGAACCGGGAACTGAGAACTTTTTCTTCAGATTACCCGCAGTTCATTCTTCAGCTTTTCCACCAGCTTCTTCGCCACTTCGGCCGGAGGTCCTTCCAGAAACTCGGTATTCTTCGATTTTTGCGGGACATACAGCTTCTCGATCTTCTGCAAGTTCTCGCCCATGGCCGACTGCACCTCCGCGAGCGTAACCTTGCGCAGCGGCTTCGTCTTGGCTTGCTTGATGCCGATCAGCGTCGCATAGCGCAGTTTGTTGATTCCCGACTGAATCGTAAGCACCGCCGGCAAGGGCATGTCGACAAACTGAAAGAACCCAGCTTCCAGTTCCCTTTTCACCCGGATGCCTGCCTCATTTTTCTCAATCTGCATGATGATGGTCGCATGCGGCCAGCCCAGTATCTGCGCCAGTATCACGCCAGTCTGGGCATATCCATAGTCGTCCGATTGCAGCCCTGTAAAAATCAGGTCAAACTTCTCGTCCTTGATAGCGGCGGCAATGACGCGCGCCGTGCTGTAGGCATCGAGCCCGACAAAAGCAGCATCTTCGAGATGGATCGCCCGGTCCGCGCCCTTGGCCAGCGCTTCGCGCAACACCTGCATCGCTCGCGCCGGACCAGCCGTCAGCACCACCACCTCGCCCGTGTGCTTCTCCTTCTGCCGCAACGCCTCTTCGAGCGCGAATGCGTCTGGCTCGTTCACTTCATAGGAAACGTCTTCCCGTATCCAGGTCCCCGCTTCGTTCAGCTTCAGCGGAGCGTCTTTCTGCGGTACCTGCTTCATGCAAACCAGAATCTTCACGAATGAGCTCCCATGGATTACAAAACCAGCTGGCGCCGATCAAACTGGCTAGTATAAACGAATCGACGGGATAGGATGGGATGGGCCACGACGGGATCAAGCCCGGATTTCGGCCCGCGCCGGCGGAGCGAAATCGCATGGCACGCGAATTCCACAGATCGTGCTATAGTGACGCCCTCCGCAGCTTACTCCGCGGAAATCAGGAGGGGCACGCCATGGCGGAAATTCTGCGCCCCATGTCGACCGGAGAACTCATGGACCGCACATTGGTTCTCTATAAGAAGAATTTCAAGCTCTTTGTCGGAATTGCCATCCTGGGTCCAGCTTCTTACCTCGCATTTCAGTTGCTGACCATAAGTTCGGCAACGATTCAAGCCGGCGCTGGCCGCCGCATTAACCCGTTCTCTGCCGCTTCTCTGGGTTTTGGATTCCTGGCTGGAATCATCATTATGCTCGCCGGGATAGCCATTGCTCACGGCGCAACCGTCAGGGCGGTCGCCGCTGTCCATCTCGGATTTCCCATCACGATTGTCGAAGCCTACAAATCACTCAAGGGCAAGATCTGGCGATTGCTCGGTGTCTTCGTGTGCATGGGGCTGCTGGCAGCATTGGTGGCCTTTCTATCAGTCCTGCTCATCGCGATCGTAATCGTCAGCCTCCGGTCGCTATTCCTCCATAATCGAGGCGGGGCAGCTGCGGCCTTGGCAGTGTTCATGGTATTTGTCCCGATCCTGATCATCTGCATCTCTGCCATGATCGTCTGGATCCGTTACGCATTGGCCATCGCATGCTGCGTGGTCGAGGACCTGGGCGTGGTGGAGTCGCTCAGACGAAGCGTAGCTCTCTCCCAGGGAAGCCGTTTCCGCATCTTCCTCATTTATATTGTGTTTCTGATCGTGGGCATGCTGCTCGGCGCCGCCTTGGGCGGGTTAGCGGGAGCGGCCGGCACTCTGATTCCAAACGTTATGACGCGGCTCATTCTGCTCTATCTCGCAGGCTTCATCGGCGGCTCGTTGACTGGACCGCTAGCCACGATCGGCATTGCACTCGTCTATTACGACGAGCGGGTTAGAAAAGAGGCTTTCGATCTGCAACTCATGATGTCCAGCCTTGACCTCACCGCTGTCTCCTCCGGTGCAGCCGTTCCCGTCCAACCCTGATGATCAGTCTCGTGACGATCACAAGCCGGACGATCACAAAACGGAGGACTCGCCAGCGGGCAGTCCCTTCGCTGACGGCAAGCCTGCTTGTGATGTTGATCCTGACCAGTTTCTCCGCTGCCGACGAAGTTCCGCTTTCGCTCGACGGATACAAATCGCGATTGGAACAATTCTGTGTCCAGATCCAGAAGGTCGCCGACCATCCCGATTACGCCGGCGACTTCTATCACGATGTCCCTGCCTCCATCAAGGTGCAGACCCAATCCGGCGACATCAACGTTTCCATGGACTTTATGCGCCAGGGATTGACAGCCTTTCTCAAGGCTGCTCCAGGCTCAAAACCAACCATTCTTTCCGAGCTTGCGGATCGTATCCGGCAAATGCGCGCCGAGGCCGACAGCTTTGAACGGGCAGGCGCTGGCGACCCGGCAACTCGCGAGCGTGTCGGTCGAATTCTCGCCGCCCGCGAATTTGGCCGCGTGCGCGGGCCAACCGAAATCGAATTGCTGAAGGAACGCATCGAGGCCTGGATTCGAAAGAAGATGCAAAAGCTGTTTCCCGGCGTTCCTGACCTCGATCAACTCGGCCAGATTTTTGTGTGGATCGTCATCGCACTCGTGAGTTCGATTCTCGCCCTCTGGCTCTACCGGCGGTCCCGCGAACGGCTGCTCGATCAGCCACCCGAGATCGTCCACTTCGTGCCTTCCGCCAGAAGTTGGCGCTCGTGGCTGGCCGAAGCACGCGAAAAAGCTGATCAAGCCGAATGGCGGGATGCCATCCGTCTCGGCTTCTGGGCCGCCGTGTCGCGCCTCGAAAGCGACGGTGTTTGGCGCCCCGACAAAGCCCGCACGCCGCGCGAGTATCTCAACGCCATTCCCGCCGTGAGCGAGAACAAACCACCATTCGCCGCGCTGACCAGGACCTTCGAAGCCGCGTGGTACGGTGGCCGTCCCGCTTCGGCCGGCGACTTCGAACGCTTCATGACGGAACTGGAAAGATTGGGATGCCGGGGATGACGATGAGGATAAGGACGATGATGGCCCGCCAGAACTGGCTCGCGATTGTCCTCGGGATCGGCATCTTGCTCGTCATGGCGGCTGCGGCCTATCTGAAATCGGAAGAACAAAAAGGAGATGGACATCCCTCCAGTTATTCCACTCTCCGCCGCGGCGCCAAAGCCGCATATCTTCTTCTGCAACAGAGCGGATTTCCAGTCGCACGCTGGCAACATTCGCCCAAGGAACTCCCGGCCGACGGCGACGGGATTCTACTCATCGTCGCCAGCCCCGTGTCCTATCCCAACACGGAAGAGACGAGCGCCCTTTCCCGCTTTTTGTTGCACGGCGGTTCGATCCTCGTGGCCGGGCTGCTTCCGGATGCTTTTGTTCCGAACGCGGCCGCCACCGATGAAGCCATGCGAGCCGGCGGCGTCGAATGCAAGCCTGTGGCTCCGACTCGTCTGACCCGCGGAGGTTCGATTTCGCAGGATGGGGTGCTCATGTGGGATTCGGACGATGCGGGTAAGGTCGTACACTTCGCCGACGACAAAGGAAAGGCGGTTGTCGTTTCGTATAAGGTTGGCAGTGGCTCCGTCGTGTGGTGGGCGAGCGCATGGCCGCTCGAAAATGCCGGCATTCGCGAAAAGAACAATCTGGAGTTATTACTGAATTCCACGCGTGGTTACAAACGTGTCTTATGGGACGAATTCTATCAGGATGAAGATAAGAAAAGCGCCGGGCACAAGCCCGTGCGCGCCTACAATTGGGCGCTGGCACAGCTTCTGCTTATTGGTATTGCGGTCGTGCTGACTTACTCCCGACGCAGCGGACCCCTGGTTCCGCTGCTCGAGGAATCGCGCCTGTCGCCGCTCGAATTCGTCGAAACTCTCGGCAACGTCTTTTGCCGCGCCGAAAGTTCTCACGTGGCGGTGGAAATCGCCTTCCAGCGTTTCCGTCAGGTCGCCGCGCGCCGTTTGGGCATTCGCGGAACCTCGAATCCCGCCGAGATTGTCGACGCCATGTACCAGCACGGCACTCGTCTTTCTGAATCGACCGCCAAGTTGGTTCAGGAAAGCGAATCCGCGGTCGGCGATGCAACCCTTACGGAAAAGAAAGCGCTGCAGTACGTTCGCGCGCTCAGCGAAGCGACCGATGCCATGTACCCCGCAAACAAGACCGTTAACAGTAAGATCATTCGAACGGTCCCCGAGGAGAGGATCTAACCCTGCATGCAAGCAATCACCAAGCTGGTGGCCCATGGCCGCACGGAACTGGCAAAGGTCATCGTCGGACAACGCGATCTCGTCGATGGTGTACTGATCGCGCTCCTTTGCGGCGGCCATGCCTTGATTGAAGGCGTTCCCGGCTTGGGCAAAACGCTGAGCGTAAAAACTCTGGCGCGCAGCCTCAACGTCGGCTTCCAGCGCGTGCAATGCACATCCGACCTCATGCCCGCCGACCTGCTGGGCACGAACGTTCTGAATCTGGCAAGCGGCACGTTTTCTCTTCACCGCGGACCGATGTTCACCGACCTCCTCCTGGTCGATGAAATCAACCGCATGCCTCCCCGCACCCAAGCGGCTCTGCTCGAATCGATGGAAGAACGCCAGGTCACAATCGATGGAGAGCGGCACGCATTGTCCGAGACCTTCACCGTGCTCGCTACGCAAAATCCGGTTGAATTCGAAGGCACCTACCCGCTCCCCGAGGCGCAACTCGATCGCTTCCTGCTCAAGATCAAAATCAACTACCCCACCTCCGAAGAAGAAATCACGATTCTCGACAAGCACAACGGCCCTTCGGCCCTCGCCGACACGACTCATGCAGAAATCGCGAGCCTCGACAACGACACTCTGCAATCTGCACGCCGCGAATTGCGCGAGCTCAAGCTGGAGCCATCACTCGTTCGCTACATCAGCGAAATCGCCCGCCGCACCCGGAGTTGGCCGTCAGTTTCGCTGGGCGCGAGCCCGCGCGCCGCCATCAGCCTGATGCTCGTCGCCAAAGCTTTAGCGGCGCTCAATGAGCGCGACTACGTGATCCCCGACGACGTGAAAGCCGCCAGCCTTCCGGCATTGCGCCATCGGCTCGTGCTTCGTCCTGAGGCCGAACTGGAAGGCTTCGATACCGACCGAGTGCTGGCCGATGTGCTGACAGCCGTCGAGGTTCCAAAATGAGTGTTCCACTAACTTGTGTGGAGACGGGGCTCTGCCCCGTCCCGGCGGGGACAGTCCCGCCACCCCACGAGCGTTCAAGTGGGGGGGCCGACATGAGAGTCCGACAATGAAAGTCCAGCCATGAGCTCGCAACCATGAGCGTACCCCGCCCACTCGCGCCTCCATCCGTGGAGGCCGCCGCCAACCCCCATGGCCACTTCGGTGGCGGCGCGGGACCCCGATTCTTTCTCCTCGCCGGAGCGGGCCTCGCCTGGTTGATCCCAGCTCTCTGGAATCCGACTTATTTCTATGCGCTCTTGATCTGGGACGCCTTGCTGTTCCTAGCCTTCTTGATCGACTGGTTCAGCCTGCCGCGCGCTTCCGCGCTCGTGGTAAAACGCGAATGGCACAGCCCGCTCTCCATCAAAGTCGCATCGGAAGTCAGCATCGCCGTCACGAATCCGGCGACGAAATCAGTCCACGGCGACCTCCGCATCAGCCTGATGGCCGAACTCGCACCCTCACCCTGGCACCGCCTGAGCTGGCTGGACCTCGTTGTTCCGGCGAGTGCCACGCAGAGTGTCACCAGAAGCGTCACGCAGAAATTCATTCCCGGCGAGCGCGGCGACACTCAACTCGGACGTGTCTATCTCCGCTACCGTTCTGCTTTAAACATGGCCGAGCGCTGGGCTGTCGCCGACTTGCAACAGACTGTGCGCGTGTATCCCAACTTCGAACACGCGGGCAAGCATTCGGTCTATCTCGCGCGCAGCCGCCAGATCCAATTGCAGATGCGCCTCATGCGCCTGCGCGGCTCGGGTTCAGACTTCGAAAGCCTGCGCGAGTATCGTGAAGGCGACGAAATCCGTAACATCTGCTGGACCGCAACCGCCCGCCGCGGCAAAGCCGTCGCCAAGACTTTTCAAGTCGAACGTAGCCAGGCCGTGTGGCTCGTCCTCGATTGCGGACGCCTCATGCGCACTCGCAGCGAAGGCTACAGCAAACTTGATCGCGCCGTTGACGCCGCGCTCGTCCTGTCGCAACTCGCGCTCTATTCCGGAGACCGCGTCGGGCTCCTCGCTTACGGCCGCGCCCTCAACCAGCGAGTGCTCCCCGGGCGCGGGGCCGCGCAACTACGCCAGTTGGTCGAGCAGCTGGCCGTGGTTCGAACCGAAGCTCCGGAAGCCGACCACATCCGAGCCGCTTCTGCGTTGCTCTCGCTGCAGAAGCAACGCGGGCTCGTCATCTGGATCACTGACCTGGCCGAAACCGCCATGACTCCCGAGGTCATCGACGCCGCCGGTCAACTGCTGTCGCGACATCTTGTCATCTTTATTGTGATTGCGCAGCCGGAGGTAAAGCGCCAGGCAACAATCGCACCCGCTAATGCGCAGCAGATGTACAACGCCGTAGCTGCACAGGAGATGGTCTTTCGCCGCGAACTTCTTCTTGGCCGTCTGCGCGAACACGGCGCCCTCTGCCTGGAAGTTGCGCCGCACAAACTTTCAGCGGCCGTACTCAATCAATACCTGTCCGTCAAAGAGCGGAATCTGGTCTAGCATTTGTGCCAAGTGTGGTGCTGTCCAGCTTTCGTGATCGCAGCATCGATCTAACTTGCCGATATAGAGAGAAGAACCGGGTGGTGCCCGCCGACCCGCTGATTCGAGCCTTGCCAGTGGAGAACCCAGTCTGAACTCTTGTAGGGACGCGTCTTGTCGCGTCTTCCCCGGGCAGCGTGTCAGACTCCGGCGCACATCGGACTTTAACTGGAGTGGAAACGTTGCAGATTTGAAACGATCGCGACCAGAATGGGACGCCCAGTTGGGTGCCGACTGGTCAGGTTAGCTGCGGGCGCCCACCGCTTCTTTTTCTCTGGCCGCGTAATGCGATTCAACATAATCATCGAGAATCTTGATGAACTCGGCGACGATCTTGTCGCCTTTGAGGGTGGTGAAGAGTCGGCCGTCCACGTAGACCGGGGCTTTTGGTTCTTCGAAAGTTCCGGGCAACGAGATTCCCAGGCTCGCATGCTTCGACTCCCCAGGGCCGTTGACCACGCAGCCCATGACCGCCACTTTCATTTCTTCCACGCCCGTGTGAGTTTCTTTCCAGACCGGCATCTGCTCGCGCAGATAGGTCTGGATCTGCTCCGCCATTTCCTGAAAAAAAGTGCTGGTCGTACGGCCGCAGCCGGGGCAGGCAGTGACCTGCGGGGTGAAACTGCGAATCCCGAGCGACTGCAGAATCTGTTGCGCCACCCGAACTTCTTCGGTGCGATCGCCTCCAGGCGCGGGCGTAAGCGAGACGCGGATAGTGTCCCCAATGCCTTCCTGCAGCAGAACTGCCATCGCCGCACTCGATGCCACGATGCCCTTCGCTCCCATACCGGCTTCGGTCAGGCCGAGATGCAGCGGATACTCGCAGCGCGAGGCGAGTATTCGATACACGTCAATCAGATCCTGCACGCCACTCACTTTTGCGCTGAGGATGATCTGATCCGGCCGCAGGCCGTGCTGCTCGGCAAGTTTCGCCGAAGTCAGCGCGCTCACCACAATTGCTTCCATGGTCACTTCGCGGGCGTCCTTGGGCTCGGCCAGGCGCGAGTTCTCGTCCATCATTTTGGTCAAAAGCGACTGATCCAAAGATCCCCAGTTCACGCCTATTCGCACCGGCTTCTGATGCTTGGCGGCAACCTCAATCATGGTGCGGAAGTTGTCATCATTCTTGCGTCCAATGCTGGCATTGCCGGGATTAATGCGGTACTTAGCCAACCCCTCGGCGCACTCGGAATACTTCGTAAGCAAGAGGTGTCCGTTGTAGTGGAAGTCGCCCACAATGGGTGTGCGCAACCCTTGTTTCTCCAGTCCCTCGACGATGTGTGGGATAGCCCTGGCGGCATCGTCATTGTTGACGGTCACACGGACAACTTCACTGCCGGCTCGCGCCAGCGCAGCCACCTGTTGAATCGTTCCGGGAATATCCGCGGTGTCAGTATTCGTCATCGACTGCACCATAACCGGTGCATTACTGCCGACGCGGACGCCGCCAATCGAGGCGGTAAGGGTTTTTCTACGCTGAATCTGGGCCATGATCAGGCTTTATTTTACCATTGAGGCGGTTGGTATTGAGGCGATGGTGTGGCGCGGACACTCTTGTCCGCGAGCTTCTGACTCGGCATTGGCGTCACGCAGACCAGAGAGTGTCCGCGCCACACGAGCTATGGCATCCTGGTCAGCCCAGGCAGGGTTTTGACCAGGTCGTTATAAATCACCATAACCGCAAACAGCACCAGAAACACGAAAGCCGCCTGATAGATGCGCTCCTTGATAGAGAGGCTGATTTCCTTCTGCATCAGGCCTTCGATGAGGAGGAGCAGGATCACGCCACCATCCAGGATCGGGATGGGCAACAGGTTCATGATACCGAGATTCAAGCTGATCGCCGCGGTGATGCCCAAAAGCGGAGCCCATCCCTCTTCACGTGCGGCTGCCCCAACCGCGCTGCCAATGCCGATCGGGCCATCCACCTGACGCATGGAGACCTTACGCTGCACCATCTTTTGCAGTAGTTCCAGAATGAGGAAAGAGCTCTTCTTGTTGTCGGAGAGAGACCGTTGCAAGGCCTCGGAGAAATTCAGCTTGACAACTTTCGTCGGACGGCTCGCGATGCCAATGCGATAGGCTGGCTCCTGCCCGGCTCCGCCAGGGTCAAGAACCGGCTTCAGGGTGAAGGCCAGTTTCTCGCCCTTGCGCAGAACCACCAGGTCCAGTGGCTGATCTTTAGTGTGGCTCAACATCTGGATAAGCGCCGCCAAATGGGGAATATCCTTCCCGTTCGCGGTAAGAATCTGGTCTCCCACCTTGATCCCCGCTTTGGCCGCGGGCATACCAGGTTCGACCAGGGTCAACGTAACATTGGGCTCTTTGGGCACCCAACCCATATCTCCATACTGATTCGGCCCGATCGGTTGAGGCACAAGAACCAAATCCTTGACCTTGCCCTCGCGCTCTATGCTGAAGTCCAGAGGCTGATTCGGGCTGAGATCGTCCTTGATCTCTACCTGCTCCCAAGTCGGATTCTGAATTCCCTCCACCCGCACAATCCTGTCGCCAATCTGAATGCCAGCCTTCTCCGCGGGCGT
>Ga0302325_10006724_pt1 | contig 25740 bp, 34 predicted proteins | sample Palsa_T0_2_FD_201948 | JGI IMG/M metagenome (GOLD analysis project Ga0302325, IMG submission 201948) | Peat permafrost microbial communities from Stordalen Mire near Abisko, Sweden - Palsa_T0_2 | ecosystem: Environmental > Terrestrial > Soil > Palsa > Peat permafrost | place: Sweden: Abisko... | reverse complement strand
ACAATTGACGGATCAGATTGACCATCTGAGGGAGATGCTCAAGAACGAGCAGGACGAACGCAAAAAAATGACCGGTCTTCTAACGGACCAACGTCAGGACAAAGAAAGCCGGGGAGGGGAGCAGGATAAAAAGCTTCTGGCTCTCGAAGCGACGGTCGAGGAACTCAAGAAACAGAACCGGCGTATCCTCTCGGAGGTGCAGCGGAAGCGTGGTTTTTTCAGCAGGTTATTCGGTGGTAGCCAAAAGCTAAAAAAAGCCTGAACAATTGGGCCTCCATCGTAGGCCTGAGCAGACACTAGCCGTTGATCCGTCATATGTAAAAAAACCGCCGCCTGAAGGCCTCTTAAAATTCCATCGAACAACAAATCCGGTCCCCGCAAAATCGGAGCGACTGAACCGCCAGACGGTCAGAGAGAGCAGCAGGCCAATCGTGCTCAAAAGCCCGCGAGGGCAGGGGGGCAATTGTGAACCAAGCATGAGCTGCTGTCGTTTGCGACACATATCGTATCGATATTTTTGTTTCTTTGTTTGTTGAAAATCTCCGCCTTGCATCCTGATCCTGTTCACAAAAACTCTTCCGTCTGGAAGCCCTAGTTCTTGGTGTTGGCAAGAACGATGGTTAGTTTGTTTGCCCGTATGGTTCCGCTCTGCCGACGGAGGTGACGAATCGGGCCACGACACCGCGTAGCGCAATTTGATCCACCGTGAACCACAATCGGCCATCATGGTCGCCCGCCGGACTTTTAGCTTAGCCAGTAATGTTCTTACTCGGTTCTTTTTGGGGTGTACTGATAGCAGACAAAAAGAGGTGACGGGATCGGTCAGGACGGAGGCTTGCGTTTGCGCTCGGAACCCAAGGCCTGCATGAGGGCCGTGCGCCATTCCAAGAGCTCGCGCAAAGCTGCTTCAAGGCTTCCCTCGATCCGATCACCGGGGCGGCCGGCATTCAGGTGGTAAGCGATCTGGTTGATGTTGGACCCGATTTTCCCGATCTCTGCGGATAGCTTGCCAACCGCCTTCATGTCGATTTTCGTGGGCGGGGCCTTGTAGCGGAAGAGCGCCATACGTAAAAGCTCGCTGACCGACACACCGGTATCACCCGCTTTGCGGCGGATGGCAGCGGCCTCCTCGGGTGTGAGCCAGCTTTGTAACAGGACGCTGCGACGACGCGCTTTGCTGCGGCTCATGCTTCACCCGGAGCGCATGAAGCGCGGGGCTGACCGGCCAAGGTCAGGCCACTATCCCCGGCCAAGGGGATAAGGGCGGCCCCAGCCGCACGGAGCTGTCCGGCCAAGGACAGCGGGGGATTGCCGATCCAGGCAATCCGGAAGGCGCCGTTCAGGCGCTCAAGCGGGGGGACGACAGAAGTCGGCGGGGCGGGCACGCCCCACTTGCGGGGGATCTCAACGGGCGGGTGCAACCCCCCTTGGCAAGATGAGAGAGCGTCAGCGAACGGTAGAGGCCGTATTACGGCCGCACATCTTGCGAGCCGTAAGGCGCAGCTCTTTCCGGCTGGTTTGCCGGGTCTTTTGATGCGACGATTCACATAGTCGAGTGGCTCGATCATGGGCGAAATCTCTCCCGCATGCAACAGAAATTAAGTAGCACGTAATCCGTTAATCAATCCTTTATGCGATGATGACGAACGCGGGTTTTCGTAATATGACTACGCGCATCGCAACCGCCGAATGGGCTGATCCCAACCAGGTCGAACAGGCCTATCAGTACCACCCCGGCACCTCATGGCTGGGCCGTTCCGCGAGTGAGAATGAGGTTCCGCTGGGCTACGGAGATGACCGCCATGTCTGCCTGGTCAGCGGCTCCAGGGGCGGGAAGGGTGCCAGTTCAATCGTTAATAATTTAATTCTTTGGCCCGGCTCGCTTTGCGTCGTGGACCCCAAAGGCGAAAACGCCACGGTGACTGCCGCCCGCCGGGGTCCGGGTTCCCAACACAGTAAGGGACTGGGCCAGTCTGTCCGCGTTCTTGATCCGTTCCGCGTGGCGCAAGTTGATGATGGGCTCCGGGGTTCTTTCAATCCGCTTGACACCCTCGATCCAGAAAACGAAGAGACCATCGACGAAGCGGGCCGGATAGCGGACGCTCTCGTCGTCATACATGAAGGCGGCACAAGCGATCCTTTCTGGGATGAATCGGCCCGCTCTCTTATCAAAGCGCTCCTCCTCCATGTCTTGACCGCGCCCCAGTACGAAGGACGCCGTAACCTTATAACGCTGCGCAAGCTGGTCACGCGGGGTGATTGGGAATCCGTCGAAGCCTTGCGGCAGGCTGGGGAGACCGACATCCCGCCCGCACATGGCCTCCTATGGACTGGACTGGCCAATAACCCGGCCTTCGATGGATTGATCGCGGGGATCGGCGAATCCTACACCAACCTGCTGCTGAATGGGGCAAAGCAGTATGAAAGCGTCCTCCAGGTCGCAAACCGCAACACGGAATTTATCGACAGTCCGGCGATGCAGCGTTGCCTCGAATCTTCGAACTTTCAACTGGCCGAGCTGAAAACCCGTCCCGAAGGCATGAGCGTTTACCTCTGCCTGCCGCAACGTTACATGAGCACGCATTACCGATGGCTGCGCATGATGATCTCTCTGACGGTCACGGAAATGGAGAAGGTGAGGGGGCGTCCTGCAACCGGCTATCCCATTCTGCTGCTGCTCGACGAATTCGCGGGGCTGAAGCGGATGGAAATCATCGAGTCCGCGGTGGCGCAGATTGCGGGGTACGGGGTGAAGATGTTCTTTGTCCTGCAGAGCCTCGAACAGCTCAAGTCCTTATACAAAGATAATTGGGAAACCTTTCTCGCAAATTCGGGGCTGAAAATATTCTTCAATCTTGAGGACAATTTCTCGCGCGATTATGTCTCCAAACTGATTGGCGAAACCGAACTCGTGCGCGAAGTGCGCTCCGCCAGCGACAGCATGTCGGAGTCTGAAAGCTTCTCTCAAAGCATGACGCGCTCGCAGTCCGAAACAAAGGGCCGGTCCACGTCGACCGGAACATCTGTAACGGACGGCACCAACAGTTCCGTCAGCAAAGGCCAGTCCTGGGGCATCAGCAAGTCGAAGGGCAAAAGCTGGAACTGGTCGACGAGCGAAAGATGGACGCCCGGTTTGATCTTTCGTCACTATGAGCCCGGTGTGACGGAAGGCAAGAGCGAGAGCCTGTCAACGAATACAACAAAGTCAGAGGGCTGGAATACCGGCCAGTCGAGAGGAGTCTCACACAGCACGTCGCGCTCGCGTACCGACGGCACATCCGAGAGCGTGACAATCGGCACTAGTGAGACCGAAGGGACCACGCGTGGCACGTCGCAGTCCCGCACTTCGGGGATGAGCGAGACCATACAAAAACGCCCACTGATCACGTCCGATGAAATCGGCCAACTGTTCGCCCGCGTCGACGACCGCACGCACCACGCCTATCCGGGCTTGGCGCTCGTGGTGATTTCCGGTGCGCGCCCGGTGGCGCTGCGCCGTGTGAATTACTACGAGGATTTCCAGTTCAGGGGGCTGTTCGATCCTCACCCCGATTATCCCTATTCGGGACCAAAGGAGTTGAAGGTCGACAGCAAGGAAGTGCAGTTCCTGATCGATTCCTTTGGATTGCTCATAAGCGAGGTCCGCATCCAGCCTGGATTGTTCGTATCGGCCGGGACCGAAGTCGCGGATATAGTGCGCTACAAGGGCGGGGATAAGATTGCGTCAATCAGAGCCCCGCGAACAGGATTCGTTTCGACGGTGAATGGACAGGCGGGCGGCAGATTCTTGTTGAGCATGAATTATTACGATAGCGGCGAAGCAATCGATCCCTTTGCGGACGTGCGCGCATTTGCCGACGACGCCGTCCAAATGATCAAGAACGAGAAACTAGCAGCGACTCAGGAATGGGCGACGATGCGCGGTTGGGTCTGGATTCTGGGAATGGCAACGGTCGCCCTGTTACTCCTCGCTATCGGCACTCAATGGAGCGCCTTGTTCGTCATTCTGCTATTGGCCGGGGGAGCGGAGTTCTGGGTAGTCGGAAAGTATAAGAAGCTGAATAACGAGATTGAGAGCTACAACAAAGCACTAAAACAATACGAGGATTATTTTTCGCGGTCATGATCGTGATCGTGATCGCGCGACCGATTCTGCGCGCGGTAAGTCTCCTGAAGTTTGCGCGCGTTTTCCAGTTTTTGCTTTTCCGTGTCGTGCTCAGCCTGAAATCTTTCTCCGTACGAGTTTCGATCAGAGATTCTGCCTATTGGCCCTTTCATTGACAGACGCGGCGCAAGCTTGTCCTCCTTAACCATCTTCGAGCTCTGATGGGCTTCGCCCTTGGACTGCTCGGTTTGTCTGGACTGCTGGTGTTCATGCTGGCTTTGGGCCCGGTTGAACTGCTCCTTGAGGCTCAGAGCTCGATCAAGGGCATTTTCTTTTTGAACGAGCCCGTCCTGGCTCTTAGCGTGTGATGACCGGACCTGCTCGTCGGCAGCCATGACGAGGCGATAATATCACGCCGACGTTTAGGAGCGGGCAATAGTTCGTCGCGAAAATGATTAGCAGTCGTTTGACCGGCGTCCCGCGTAGTCCGAGGACCATGCGACGGCTTCGTCGAGACAAATCGAAAGGTGATAACGGAGCAAGTCTTCAAACGTGTCATCAACGTATATGGCGGCATCGGCCACAGCTCCGTCGAAAGCGAAAGAGATAACCCTTGCGGAACTGATAAGGGTTTCCGGGCGGTCGAAACGATCAAGCACAGCCCATTTCCATCCGGGAAGAGTGATGTGACGCGTGATTCCATCGGGAAATTCGACAAGCCGGGTGACAGGCTTCTTCGCCGCCCGGCGGGAATTTATCAGATCCTTCAACGTGATGACGATCTCCAGCATCCGCTTCTCCTATGGCCATTGTTGTCACAGTTTTGTTTAAACTTCCTTAAGACCTGGAGGCGGGACGTGGATTTCGTCCCGCCTCTTGGCCGGTCATTCCTCGCTGCTGCTGTTGCGTGCCTCGACGATTTTCGTGTGGGCCATGTCAGCCGCTTTGGCGAGAGACAGAAGATCGTCCGCGTTGTAGCTGTGCGACGACTTCCAGTTCCCTTCGCTATCGCGGTAGCGGCGTTCGAAGGTGACGTTATGGAAGGTTCCCGTTTCCGTCTGGTTTTCCCAGATGCTGGCGGTGATGAGACCGACGCGGGCTTTCGCGACCGGGGCTTTCTTCGTTTCAGCGGCTTCGTTTTTCTTCGTGTTCGGCATATGAGTTTCCTTTTCTGTTAGGCCGGCATCATTGCCAGCCTTGTGATTTCGATCAGCCCTGACAAAGCCGGACCGCCCGTCACAGGGTGGGGGATCGCCCGCACGCAGTGCCGCGCAGCGGTCTTGCAGCGCAGCGAAAGACGGGGAAACCCTTGCGGGCATCAGGGCCGGTTTTCAGGCAGAAATTCACAATAAAGGCTGGCAAATATCGATGCGGACGGAAGAGGAAACAACCTCACTGAACACGGCTTGGACGCTGAACGATCCATGCCCCGGTTCTCCGGCGCTTCGGTCAAAGTTAAGGCATCGGGAACCAGGAGGAGGAACCGCGCTGATGCGTCTGCCTTTGCGACGATAGCGCGATCCATGGACCAAGTCAGGCACACAGTGAGACGCGCATGGGCTTGATGATGGAGTGAAGGCGGTGTACGTGGCCCTGCCTTTGCGAGAGTACCGAGTCAAGGGCACAAAACCGGAACAGGCGGGAGGGGGAAAGTACCGGGCGACGCTCTTCAGATAGCTCGTAATTTGTGCGTTGCAACAATGAAGTTTATTGACATAAGAGCTGATTTCCGGCATTGTGCGCAGACCGTGGGCAACAACCGACAAGGCAAGCACGATGAAACCCCTCAGACAGATATTCGACCTGGCCGTGCGGCATTGGAATGCTAAGAAGGGTTTGCGCGCAGCCGCGAGAGACCTAGAACACTTGAGAAGTGTGGCGACCACTTTGCGCACTACGCCACGAGAAATCCCTACGAACCTCAAAAACCTTATGCTTGTGAACGCCGCGGCGGAGAGTAATCCTTATCTAGTTTCTTTGTTATTAAGTGCTGGGGCTGATGTTCATGCGATGCGAGACATAGCCCTGGTCCTCGCAGTTGCCAGTGAAAACTGCAGCACAGTCGATACCTTGATAGATGCGGGCGCCGATGTTCACGCCTTTGACGATGGGGCGTTTCGGATCGCGGAAGAGAGCGGGGATCGTTATATGATCAGCATTCTGAACAACAGAGCTCATCATCCTGTCTAGGCGGTTCGGTGGTCGCCCTCACGCTCAAGTGGGTCGGCGGGCAGGTACGCTAACAATTCCTTCGACTGCGCCCCGAACAGCCCCTTCATGTTCGCGAGCAGGCCATGCTGGAGCACATTGATCTCCTGTACCGTTCTTGCGTGTTCTTCCTTAGGTTGCTTTCCATGCTTTAGCTTTTCTAAATTCTCCCAAGCCTCGAAAGCGTTCTTAAACTCCGAAGCTGCGAGCTCGATGCTCTCTCGCCTCCTCTTGGTGTCCGCGTCACTGGCCTGGGCCTGTGTCGCGATTTCTCTGGACTTTCGATCCGCTTCAGCCATGCCCACCTTGGCCTCCAAGAGTCTGGATAATAATTCCCATCCTCGCCTAGATAACAAGGAAACGGCAAGGAGAGAAGCCACACATGCCTTGCGGACGACATCCGAAGGCGCCTTTTTCAAAATAAGGAAGAAATCGACCCAGAAAGTGCCCGTTCCGGCGCAACGAATTTCCAGCTTCAACGGAACTAGGTCTTCGAGATCGCTATTCGGGTCGTTTTCTAAGAGCAGGGCGGCTATGGGTACTACCTCTACATCACCAAGTACTGGCACACTTGCGATGAAAGACAGCGCATAAAGCTGCCGCACGCATCGCACTCGTTGCTCGATGAGGGCTGCGACAGGTTCCTCTAAATCATTTAGCAGCACCATCTTTGTTCGGATGGGCGCCTCAGAAAGGCTAAACTCAAATGTGCTTGACGGTGTGATCTCTATCGTGAACACCAAGTCTGTGTTCGTCTCGATCCGCAATTCCCGACCCGCCTGCGACACACTCTGTATCGATGATCCTTTTGCGAGCTTCTCAAACTCTTCCGAGTCCAGTTTGCGGCCAATCCCTTCCTGGGTGTTAGGATCAATCGCTGAGGTCGTATCCGGTCTGTCAGTAGAGCGGTCATTGGGCATAGAAAACTTTCCTCCCAATCGCGACACCGTTTCGAGGCGACTTACCGTTCGCGCTCAAGGTCCTTGCCTGGCTTGCTTTGGGCCTGACTTTGGCGAAACGTCTCGGAAGCCTTTTGCGCTCTGGTGAGGATTGTCGCGTTTTTCCTGGCGTCCTTCAAGACCATGCGCCCGATCTTCTGGCGCTGCTGGTTCTGGACGGCGCGCAGGACGGGCGCGGCGGCGGCCCTGAGCGGATTTTTTTCGCTCATCGAATTAATCTTCTGTTGCCATCGAGCCTGAGTGGCCTTGGCTTTTTCGACGACCTGGCCCGTGATGCCGAATGTCTTTTCGGCATGTGAGCGCAACTCCTTCTCTGCCTTCTCGCGCTGCTTCGGGTCCGCGATCCGGTCAAGCTCGTCGTGACGTAAGTCGACGGCGAGCTGCCCGGCTTCCTCTTTGGTTTTCGGAGCGGGACGCTGCTCCGCGCCCTCGAAAGACTTCGCGGACGCGCGATCAGGCTTGCTGCCGGGGCTGCTCATGGCGGCCTCCTTACGGAAATATTCTAATCCCGGCAGGCTGGCTGCTGTTTTCTTTCTTGCGCGAGGGCGATGATGTAAAACGCGGTGAAACGCTCCGCCGCACCCAGTTGTGCGGATAGTCGGTCAGAAGGGGCGGGGGGCAGGCGGAGCTTGACGCCTGTCGTACTCGTCGGCGGCGCTCTGGTAAGGGCTCTGGATGACAAGGGCATAATCGGCGATGGCCTGGCCGTCCCGGAAGTTCGTCAGCGGATAACCGTTCGGATCAAGCAGCGATAGATAGATATCGCTAGGACCGGCCGTATCGATACCCTGCTCGTGGTGAAGCCAGAATTTGACCTGCATCAGCATGCACGCTTTTTCCTTCATGGTGTGCCGCCCGTCGAGCGTGATCTTCAGCCTGTCGCTGCGGAGATTTCCTATCGGCGGCTTTCGAACAAGATGGATCGTCATGCGGGTCCCTTAATGCGGTGTGATGTTTCCATAGTACAACCTTAGGGTTAACAATCAGTAAACGTGCGGTGTTCCAATGGCTTACCCAAGCAGCGGCGGGGCGTAACGGTGAGTCTGGCTACGGTCCGATGCAACCGAAGGTCTATTCATCGCTGTGTCAGGGAATGAGATTTCAGCGCTCGCGATCTCTGTCGGGGCCCGGACGCGGCTGGCGGCTCCGGAATTGGTCGCGCGCCTTGCGGGCCTGTTCGAGTTTTTCCTGATCGGCGGGGGCATGACCGGCGCCGCCGCTATCGCCCGCCGGTTTCGTCTTGCCGGCGGTGGCGCGCTCAAAGGCGGCTTGCAATTCACCCTTGCGGAAGCTTGTGTCCTGAGCCTGTTTGAACTTTGCGGACAAACCGCCGCCTCCGCCGCCGCTGGCTTCGCGCAGGCCGAGCGCTCTGTCGAATTCCGGTTTGAGGGCGCGCTGCGGCGGCTTCTTCAATACCAGAGTCTGGAAGCGTTCGCGCTTCAGCGCGGTGTCCACCGAACGGTTCTCGCGCGCTTCCAGCCGGTCGAGAGCGCGATAGCGGCGATCGATGTCATGCATCTCGCGGCCATGCCTGCGCTGCAGAGATTCTGTCTGCTGCTTGTGCGCGGCGGCGCGGGCCTTGTCCTGGTGCCTGTGCCGCACGTCGGCGATCAGCTTTATACCGGTGATACGTGTCAGGAACCCGATGAAGCCTTTTGGCGCGTTCTCCAGGCGCGCGCTGACGATGCCCGTGTTCTGTGCCTGCTGCGCCGCCTTTAGGCCGTCGCGCTCGTTCATGTGGCGGCCGACAAGATCAAAACGCATGCGATCCAGCTCTGCGCGGCGCTGCTGCTGGTGGACTTTCAAGGCGTCGCGGCGCTTCGCGATGTCGGATGGTTCGTTGTCGGGCTTCTCTTTTTCGAGACGTTGGCGCTGCTTCTTCGCCCACGCCTGCGCGGCCTCGACATCCGGAAACTTGTCGAGTCGGTGGCCGGCGAGGCGGTTTTTCAGATCCTTCGATTTCGCGATGCCGACCAGTTGGCGAGAGAGGCTGTGAACATCGCCGTCAAGATCGACAACCACATAGGCGCGGCTATCGCCCCTTGTCAGGAAATAACCCTTGTCCGCAAGCGCGCGCTCGAAGGCAGCGGCGTCGCGCGTTTCCTTCCAGCAGGCCGCAACGTCAGCCATACGGTCGGCCTTCGGTACTCCTGTGCGTTCTTTCTGTTGCCGCTCGGCCAGGTTTTCCTGTTTCGCGCGGTCATCGAAACGGTCGGGTTTGCCGTCCTTCTTCATGCCCTCCGGCAGTTCAAGTCCGTGATCGCGGGCGAATTCCCGCGCGACCGTGCGCAATTTGAGCCGGTCGTGCGCCATATGAACGGCGGACATTTTTTCTGTGTCAATGCGCGACCAGACGGCATGGCAGTGTTCCCTCAGCACGCCATCCTTGTCCCGTTTCTCGTGGAAGACGACGGCGCGCGGCTGCCCGATCAGCTTGAGACTGCGCTCCGTTCTTTCCAGCAAGTCGAGATATTGCGCGCGGGTCAGGTGGCCCTGGGACTGGTCGGGGTTGAGCGAGAGACTGTAGAAGTTCTTTATGCACTTCGTGGTGCGGGCCTGCGCAGACCATTCCGCGAATGCACCCGAGAGATCGCGCGCGACGGCGCCGCGCACGTCGGCAATTTCGACACGTTCGTTGTCGAACGCATTCATCAAGTGCGCCGCGAGCTGCTGCCCGCCACCGCGCTGATTGCCCTTGAGGATCATAAATCCATCATGGGGGAGGGAGGGTTAAAACCGGACTAATATCATACGCCCGTAGGCCTGAAAGCGGCTCCTAGAGCGGCTCATGGACGGTTCCCGGCGTAATCTTGCCCTCAGTGAACATGTTCCCCCCTGCCGAAACCCGTCCAGGGGCTTTTTCAGAATGGACGCTGCCCGAAGCCATCCGGGCCCGTGCAACGAACAGACCGCGCCAAGGGACCGTGCAATTCGTTGACAGTCCGTCTGTGCTTGCGGGCGGACGCTTCTTCATCAAAGGCCCCGGTGGACGGGGTCTCGAACAGAAGGAGGAAACGATGAAACTGATTTCAAATCACGAGCTGCAGAAGCGGAGCGACAGTGAGTTGTCGGCGTTGTTCCGGGCGGTGTCGCAAGGCCTGGTCTGCACCAGCCGGGGATCGCCCGAGCGCCGGAACGCTCTGGCCTCTCTCGACAACATCAGCCGGGCGCGGGCCGTCCGCATTTCGCAGGGGAGCGCGGTTAAATGATCGCGTGCATCTACGCCGCGCAGGTCGGGCTGACCTGCGCGGCGGTGCTGAATTTGTGGATGAAGTCGGCGGCACGTTGGGCGTGCGCGGCAGCCGTGAAAATAGCGCGGCTATCTTTTTGCAAAACCTCAAGCCAGTTGGCGAGATAGGCGGCGTTCTCCTCGCGCGGTTCGAGAGCGATTTCAAGATCAGCACAGAGGAAGGCAGAACCAAGTTCGGCGACCAGCTCTTCCTGCGCGTAAGCATTGCTGCCGAAACGATGGCCGCCGAAATTACGGTCAAGGCGGTGCTTTGCGCCCGTCCAGTGGCAAAGCTCATGACCGAGCGTTCCGTAATAGCTGTCAGCATCGCGGAAAGATTCAAACGGCGGCATCTGGATAGCGTCGGCGCTGTGACTGTAGAAGGCGCGGTTTCCGCCATGGCCGATGTTCGCGCCGGTGGCCGCAAAGAATCTCTCCGCGATTTCGATCCGGGCGACAGGGTCCAGTGTCGGCGCCGCTCTCGCGTAGTAGATTTCCGGCAAGCCCTCGATCTGCTCGACATTGAAAACGGTGTAAGCCCGCATGTAGGGCACTTCGCGGTCGATCTGGTCGCCCGTTTGTTCGTCAGTCTCCGTGCGCGTGAACGCATTGGCGTAGACGACCAGAGAGCCTTTCTCATCCCTGCGGACGTGGGCTTTCAGTTCGCTGGCCTGACGGTAGGTCATCCAGATAGGGGCTGCGAAATTCTGCGCGGTGGCCGACATCCACAGGGAAAGCACATTGATTCCGCTATAGGGCTGGCCGTTGTGGCGCAGCGGCCGCGTAATCCGTCCGGCGGCATGTTCGGCATTCCACGGCTTGATCCACGGGCGAACGCCCTTTTCGAGTTCAGCGATGATCTGCGCGGTGATACGGCTGTAAACGTCCTGACGGCTTGTGTTCGTTGCTTCGTTGTTCATTTTATTTTCTCCTGTAATAAAAACAATTTTTTCTTCGCGAAACCCGCGACGGTTTGCCGGGCGTTCAGCGGCGCGGACCCGTCAAGGGCGCGGCTTGTCCGCGTTCATCGCAGACCCTTTACGGGGAGCACCGCTGGAAACGCCGTCTTTGAAAGGCGCGGGTGAAGTGGGGAAAAAATGGGAGAAGAAAAACGAATTCGGCTAAGAACACGAAAAGGGAGAATCGATACCGGGAACGCAGACCTCAACAGGCCGAGGCTTCAGGAGCGATGGTAGGAGTTTGAGCGCAAGCCTTCCCGTTGGCTCCCCTCGCCAAGCATTCTTTGGAAAGTCCGGGCGCGATTTAGGGTGCGATGATGGCGGGTAGCGGCGGGAGCGTTTTCATAAGAGAGCGGAATACCCCGTCCATGCAGCGTTCAGCCCACGTCTGACGGCTGTATTTAATCTTGAATCTATAGTTCTGTGACATCCGTGCCGCATCCTTCTTCATTAGCTTCTGCGGCCATCCGCTCCGGTGATGTCTTGCAAACAGCGGGGTCAGCAGCTCGATCAGCAATCCGGCGCACATGCGGGTTGCCGCATGGATGACTTCGACGCCGATGTAGCCCGCGCGTTCAAGCTGGCGCAGGTAGCGCTGCACGGTGCGTCGGTCCCGCTGCAAGGCCTGCATCAGGTACGTGACAGTGATTTCGGCGCTACGCTTTTCGCGGTTGCGGCGATAGACATATTCCGCCAGTTTGCGGGCACAGCGGCGGGCGCCATCCGTCAGGTTGGGATCGTCATCGATGCGTGCGGCCATCTCCGGCACATAAGCGCCGCAGTCCCGTGGTTGAGCACGCCAGGGCTTCGGCTCAGCCTGGTAGTGGCAGCGTGCCAGTGAGCGTTGTCGGCGAAATAAGTCTTTGGAGATCAGCGGGACTACTGTGGGCGAGGGGCTCTGTTCGATGCGGATGCCGTCATGGGCCATCCGCGCGGCGAGGCGTTGCGCCATTTCTTCAATCGGCGGCGGTTGTCTGTCGATGTGGATGTGCATGGTCTTCTCCTTGTTATGAGAAAACCGCCAGAATCGAGGCCGCAAAAAACCGCCGCAAAAAACGCTTGCGTCCGCTTTTGGTTTCTGCAAGAGTGGGAACTGTCCAGGTTACCGCTCTCACAGAGCTTCAGTTTTTAGAAGGCCCGCCCTCTGGCGGGTTTTCTTTTTGTTACGTCATGGGGTTTCCTTCAAAACATTAGTAAACGTCGATATGGTGCGCGCCGGAATCGGCGGACCATCCGAAAAGTTTGTCGCAAGAATCGGCACCCAGCAAGCGGAGCCGCAGGACGCCGTGATCGCGGGATGCGCCATGGATGGGCCGACTCGGCGCGGTTGCGGGCAAATAGGTGGCTTCCAGCAAAGCGGCGATAAGTGTGGACAAGCTCGGGTTTGTTTTTTATCGGGCGGGCAGGGCGCATTGGAAATCCGGCAGTACAAAACGCTGCAAGAGGACTCTTGCATCAGGTGGGGAATCCTGCGATATTGGGGTTGCTAGACGCCTATATTGCAGTTTTCTACAAAGCCCGCCTTCTGGCGGGTTTTTCTTTTCGGGGCGTGGTGCTTTCTAACTCATCTTGCCTCTCAGAAGTTCGAGTCATGGCGGGATGATCGGAATCGTCACCCGATCATGACAGAGTCTGCCCGAATAATTCTCACACAGCAAGTACAACTAGAAATTGTGACGATAATCACAATGGCAAAGGAGTTTTATTGACCGTTTTCGGCCATTAACGTAACGAGGTGCATCAGACCCGCACGGAATGGACGGTTTTTGATGGTTCCCCATGCTTCGAGAAGCGCATGAAATTCATGGGAATCGAATTTCATCGCAAGGGATTGAAACCCGGAATCACGGGGGGAAGGGGCGATGATCTGCGAGAGCGGCGCTTCGAGGTAATCCGCGAGACTGATCAACGCGTAAACGGGAATGCGGTCGATACCTTTTTCATATTTTTGTATCTGCTGGAAACTAAGATCGAGATGCTCGGCAATCTCACTCTGGCTCTTGCCGGAGGAACTGCGAGCGATGCGGAGCCGGTTTCCCAGTTCGCGGTAGAAAGCACTCTCGGACGGACTTCTGACACTTCTGGGCATTACGCGAATCTTTTGTTAACTCATCTGACGACCAAAGGCGGGAGTGGAGACTGTCAATCTGAAAATATAAGCCGCAGGGGTAACGGCCGGTATAGGAGGGTGGGGTGGTAGTGATCGGACCGGGTATGACGCGTAACAACGAGGAGTTAATAAAGCAGACCTGAAATAAGTCTCAATCAATTTTATTTTCAGGTTTGATCTTTGGGCCGGCCATTCCGATGACAATGTCTCCACCCTTTTTCTTCGCCCGAAGCTTCATGAGAGTGCCAACGAGGAGACCACCCGTAGTTCCCAATCCAATTGCCAAGAGCAGCCAGCCTGCCTGTGAAGCGTCAAGAGGAGTAGCATTCAGCCCTGTATTGAGATGGCCGCCGCCGAAGACGATGCCGCTGGTGCCGCCCCCAAGGAGGCCCAGGAGAAATGTAACGACGGCTGACCCTTTCGCGCTTTTACTCCATGACAGGATCAGGCCGACAGCGAAAAATATGGCAGAAACTCCAAGAGTTAAGATGACCATACTTAACCAATCCGAATCTGCAGCTTCTTGGCATCAAGAGCTACGGGTATTTTGCTTAGAAAATCGTAGTCCCCCAGAAGACCGAAGTAGACTTGGTTACCAGGAAATTCCCGCTCCATAAAACCCGCGTAACAGTCTACTCGAAGAGAGTCGATTAGCAACTCGATGCTGAAAAAATAAAGATCAACTTCTCCACCACTGATCCCCGCAATACCTTGTCGGAGTTTACCAGACCGGATGTTTATTCCGAGCGCTTCGGCGGTATCAGAGCCAAAAATGCAATACGCCGACCCCGAATCAATGAGCATCTTTAAGAGAGGAGTTGTTGAATCTCTAACCTTTAGCCGTAGATCGACTAGGGGATAGTGAAGCGTATGACCCTGCGGAAAAGCGGTGGAAGGGGGTTCGTCAGGAGAAAGCCGAAAGCGGGAATATCTGACGATATAGGACACAGTTCCAGAGTTAGAGGTGCAGACTGCGCTCCATTGCTTTCCGGCTGGGAGCTCGCATTATGACAGGCTCTGCGTAACCGTGCTCGGCTGCCTCATTCATCGCGTCACGCATGGTTTTTCCCGTACCGATGACGCTGGTATTATCTCGGGTGACAGCCAGATAAAGACCGGTGTCCATATATGGCTCTACTAGATTGTTTAGATCGATTGGTTGCATCTGACCTACTTCAACTTTTCTCTTCCAGTGGCCCAAAGTCTTTAAAAAAGAACGGACGATATACACGCCCAAACCGAGACCCAAACTTGCTGCACTGGGTTTATCACGTTCGTCGAGGCGTGTCTCCACACCTCGCGAAGATCTATCGCTCTTAACCGTCTGGAAACCCACAATACGTAATATTCTTACAGGATTGACTCTCCATTACAAGTAGAATCGTCTATACATATTTAACATAAGCCACACATTCTAGGAAACTTAGCAATCCCCCCGTTCTGGGGGATGCCGACAAATCGCACGTTTCGGCGTAGCAATCGATCCCCAGAAAATCTCTCGCCGACGGCCCGCCATGTCGAGGACGCCGAAATTGTCTTCGCCGTGGGATTGTTGTCTTCCGCGCGAATCGCTGAAATTCGCCACGGCCAACCGAGCAAACTTTTATTCAGGAGGTCGATCATCCTAGACGTTGGGTGCGGACATTGGGACGAGACCTTTCCGATACTTTCCGCCACCTTCCCTAGCTATTACAAGCGGACGGTATCCGCAAACGCGCTTGCGGCGATGATGCGCTGATCGTCGCCGCAACCTTCTACCACTCCGACCCCAGCATTATCGTCAACACGCGGAACGTCCGCGCCGGATCGGACGGGTCTTCCGAACCGCTGGTGCAGGATTTGTCGGCATAGTACTCGATCTTCCAGAAAATCTTTTCAGCCACACCCTCAATGTCGAGCGCGCCGAAATCATGCTCGCCATAAGAATCATTACCTTCCGCAAAATCATTGAAATTAGCGACCGCCATCCATACCTCAATCTGCGTCTCAGGCGGCAACGCCGCGATGCCGCCGGTGCAAAACATATGGCCCGCAGGACGCAGATTGAAATAAGGGATATAGAATTTCGTGCGGAAAAGGTCGTTCTGTTCCGCGATCTTTCTGGCTTTCTCTTCACTCACTGATTTCTCTCCTTGTAAACGGGGTTGCGCATGCAACCCTGCTAGGCGAGCGCCAATGAGCGGGGTTTTCCGTCAAGTACCGGGACGAGGGGAGGGGGATCACCCGGCCTGCACAGAGCGCAGCGGCGGAAGGTCGGGGAAACCCTTCGGCCCGCGCGACGCGTCCAGTGCTTGACGGAAAGGGCGGCACGCCCCTCTTTCTTGCAGGAGGGGTCGTCACCGGATGGCCGAGACGCTTGCCGGGCGCAGCATTTCGCGAAAACCGGCAGGCTCGGTGAGTCCGCGCCGAAGCGTTTTGCGAAGGCGGGACGAATAGAACCCGGCCGGCACCCGCCTTCGCCGTGGCTACGGCGCGGCAGGGGCCGGACACGCCGGGATTGTACTTGCGGATATTATTCCTGGAAGAGCATGCCCTGGGGCTGCGGTGCCATTGGCTCGGGATGGTATTCATCGCTACACCGGGCATCATCATTCAGCACGGAATTCACGCGGGGGCTGACCCGCCATCGGCGCATGGATTCAGGATTGGCGGGTTTCAGCAGATCGAGCACAGGAGCGGTCTTTGTAAATCCCGGATCGAGCCACAGGTCATAATTCTCGGGCTTCAGGATGACGGGCATCCGGTCATGTATGCCCGAGACCAGTTCATTGGCGGTCGTCGTCACAATCGAGCACGAGAAAATCTGTTCACCGTCTGGACTTTTCCAGCGGTCCCACAACCCCGCAAACGCAAATACGGCATCATCGGCGTGCGCAAAGCAGTAGGGTAATTTCGTCTTGCCCCCGTCGTCCACTCGTAAAAGGCATCGGCAGGGATCAGGCAGCGCCGCGATTGCAGGGGGTCACGGAAAGCAGGCTTGTCCGCGACCGACTCCGCCCGCGCATTGATCATCTTGTATCCGGCTTTCGGGTCTTTCGCCCACCACGGAACCAGTCCCCATCGAAATAGCGACAATGACCGAACCGGTTTCGCCGCATCCTGCCGGACTACCGGCACATCATGGCCCGGCGCGACGTTGTAGCGCGGCGCCCAGTCGACATCGTCGCCCGCGTCGAAATATTCGGCGAGTATTTCTTTCCTGCGTGAGAGGCGATAGCGGCCGCACATAGGTAAAAGTATAGGACAGTTTCTAAGCAGCCGGGCGGCCAGACTAAAACGCGGAAACGTAATTAGACCTACTCAAGCGTTATTAATTGGTGGGCGGGTCCGTCTTCTCGACGCCGCACTGGGGCTGAACGCAGATGAAGCGGCGCAAGCCTAGCTTCTCCTCGGAGATTGTCGTTATCTCGATCCAGTCATGCTCGCAGGTCATGGCTACCTCTCACGGTCGCGGTCAGGACGATCATGGCCGCTCTGAAGGGCGCGGGCTTTGACCGCGGCGGCGGCATCTTTCGCTTTCTGCGTGTCTTTGTCAAGCGGTGTGCGCCTTGCTTCCGGCGTCGACTTGACGGCGTCGCTGATGACCCGATCGATAATCTTCGGAAGGGACGTGTTTATTTCGGCGATGCGGTTATTAGATTGCGCGACCGCTTCGCGGATGGCGTCCTTGCGCATGTCTTCCTTCTGGTCTTTTGGAATGAGCCGCTGATCGATCTTCCTCTCGGCGAGCTTGCGTTCGTAAATGGTGTTCGAATTGTCGTAACGCTGGTTGTATGCCTTGAAGAGCGCTGTTGACCATGCGCCGTAATGCTTCTCGATCTGCGCGCCGAGTTCGGCCCGTCGCGCGGGATCGGCGATGGTCTGCAGTCGCGACTTCTGATCGGCCGCATTCTCCTGCCGGTAACGCTCATGGGCTTTAAGCGGGTTGTCGGCGCGCTCAAAAGCCGGCCGCGGTTGCCGCGTCGAGCCTCCGCGAATCTCTGACATCCGTTCGCGGTTTTTCCCCGCCGCATAGGCCCGCGCCTCGGCTTCGAACTTGTCGAACGTCGGTTCCTCGGGTTCGTCAGCCATAACCAACCTCCGCAGATATTGTATGTCCGGAGCGTCCCGAAAACAGGAGATAGATTCGCATTGATTGAGGGTGCGTGTCACGGCGCGCACCCCGTCGGTAGCGGCTCGCAAGCATTCCCGTCGTGATCGGTGAGGAGCATGTCGGGCATGACGGCAACGAACAGGGGCGTGATGGTGTAGATGTCTCCGTTCCGGTTAACAGTGACGATGGCAACGGTCGGTACGCCATCGAGAAAGCAGGAACAGAGCGCGAAATTGTCGTAGTCGCCGGATGTCAGCGCCTCGAACGCGGCGCGGTGCTCGACGGTGATGTTGGTTGTCATTGCCGGCCTCCCGTCACAATCGCGCCACGGCGATCTGCTTCTGCGGCATAAGCGGATATCGTTTGGGTGGCGAAGAACCCCAGGTCGCGTTCGGCGGGCAGACCAAGCTCGCCGCGCAAGGAAGCGATTTCCGAAAGACGGACATAGCCGAGTTCCGGACAACCCATGCCGAGATCGCACAGGCCGAAGGCGATATCCGGTTCATCCGGATCGAGTTCAGTCAGCAGCCACGTGCAGCCGCCGTCGGGCGTGAAGAGTTTCACCACAGGAAGGAAGTCCGGCTCGGCCGGTGTGCCTGCGAGTTGGCGCATCAGCCTTCCGTTCTGCAAAAGGCGCTCACGGATTTCAGATGTGATAAGCGCCGCGCTCATTGCAGGCCTCCGTTGATTTCATGATCGAACTGCCGCCGTGCGGCCGTATCGCAGGAACCGAAGTCGATATTCCGTCCGGCGCAGAAATGCCGCAGGTCGGCCAGGAGCTCGATCACCGCGTTGTCGCTCATGAGCGGGAAATCGGCGCGCACCACGTGGGCGGTGTTCAGGGCCGCGCGCGCGGTGGCGATGCGCCGCTCATTCGGCAGGTTCACAGAAAAGGGATTCATGTCGTCTCCTTTGTTCGGGTTTTCGTCGTGACGCGCCAAAGGGACAGCCGCCCGGACAAGCGGTGGGATCACCCGCAGGGGGAACGGCCAACACGGGACGAGCGCAAGCGAGGAAGGGAGCGGGCAGAGCCGTTGATCACGCCGCGCGGGCGGCTAGAAGCGTTTGAGGCTGACGAAACCCGGCAAGGAGCCGTGCTTGACCTGAATCGCGGCTTGCCTCTGAAAAGCTGTCGACATGAGTGAGCAGATCCGCTACGTCCGGATTTCAGGGACGCGCGGATTATATGTACACGATGGTGCTCGCAAGAGGCTGCGCGCCCGGACAGGCAAGGGCCGTTCATTGCCAAAACGAGATCTGCACAGACGATCTCATCGCAGAAGCGGAACAAGCTATTGATTCGACATCCTTATTCACATAAGAGTTGACATAAGACATGAATCAAGGCAGAGTCCCGTGAATTCCGACAATTCAACGATGGAGATCGAGATGGCTGTAGAGAGTGCGCAACAGGACGTTCGGGGTGAGCGTCGGAAAGGATTTTGTGATCATGGGCGGCGACCGCATTGAGGTCAGCCCTGACGGTAAAAAGGTGACGGCCTACACGAATGACAGCGTTGAAACCAAGGCCGCGGTCGAGCGCGCCGCGGGCATCAGTATCAGCGCGGATTTCAATACGGTGGTCCTGAATGGGGCGACCATTGAACGCGCTGCCGATGGCCATCTAGTGATTTCCGCACCCGGCACTGTCGTCACCAGACCCGGCCCCGCGAACGACAGCGCTGCAAGATCCTCGCCGGAAATCGGCGCGGTAGAAAGCTGTGGCGAACACAAAGGCGAGATATATGGCGGCATACTGCCGAGCGACAATAAACCGATCTGGTTTTCGGCGGCCCCGAAGCTGATGGATCATTACGCCGCTGCTGCATGGGCCCAGGAGCAGGGCGGTTCTTTGCCGACGAGGACGCAAGGCGATTATTTGACGACCCTTAAAGGCAAAGGCGGCGCATTCACAGAGATTTTCAACCGTGGTTACTCGTTTCCCGCCGGGTCCGTCTGGTTGGCGGAGCCTGGCCCCAGCAACAGGAGCTTCGCTTGGTGCCAGAGGCTCAGCGACGGCGACCAGGACTACTACCACCGGTGCTACGAGCTGCCGGTCCTCAGTGTCCGCAGATGAGTTCTTCAATCATTTAATTATTTCGTGTGGCCCCGCGAAGCGGAGTCACGGAAAATTTCAAAGGTTTAGTTTGTGAGCCATGGCGCGCCGCTTTACCTCCCTTCGTGAGGGATCATCACCCGTGGCCACCCGGGAGGAATCCCGACAGATCGAAAGCCATGTGCCCGAATGCCGCGAATGCCAGAGAAAACTCTCGTGCGTGATCGCGCTGTCGGAGCAGGGCCTGCCTTCCTGGCGGAGCGAGAAAAGGGGATTTCAGCCACTTAGAAACCGCCTGGACTTCCGTCGCCGCCGCTGAACGGCGCCCCGATGCTTCCTCAGGCCTCGAAGGATACCCCTCACTCCAAAGCGTCATAAGCTTCATGTCCTTCTGAGCCTCACTGCATGCCAAGAGCCGCAAAAGCTTGGATGGCTCACATCGATGGGCCGGCGGTAATAGTGGTGCTATATGCTGCGTCGCAGGAGGAATGTTACTGCCGGAGGCACGCGGCAAATGCAGAAAATAAATTTAAATCCCACGATCGGAATGATGATCCCCACAACCACAGTGAAACGTAAGGGCTGATCACGCCGCTCCCGGCAATCAGTCGAACAGGCTGCCCTGCGCTTTGACCGGTTGTACGAATTCGCAGCAGGCGATTTCAGTTGTGATATTCACCTGCCGCCAGGCGTCCCGGTGCACGTTGGTATCAATGCCGCAGCCGGCCTCGATGTCGACCCCGGTATCAGCGAAGAACTTCTCGAATTTGGCATTCTCGACCCGTTGATAGTATTGCGCGCCGGAGTAGCGGAACGGCGTTGAATTCTGCGGAAGGATGAAAACGCCATAGTCGCCAAGATGCTCGGCAACGTCAACGATCTTCAGCTCGAATTCAGGGCCGGTGTAACGCGGCGCCTTGCGGTCGATCATCAGGCGCCCGAACGGCGGGTTGCCGATGACAGTGCTGAAATCGCGTGGGAGTTCCTGCCAGACATCGAATACGTCGGCGCAGATCCAGGTCGCCTCCGGCAGCAGCTTCTCGCCGATGCGGACATATTCCGGATTGATCTCGACGCAGGTGATGTCCGGCAGTTGTTCGTGGTGTCGGAAATGCCGGTAGCAGAACGACAGGATACCGATACCCGCGCATAGGTCGAGGATCTTCGGGCCGTGGACTTCGATCTTGAAATCGTTGGCCAGGTTCATAGGCGTGAAGAACGCTCCTGAGCGCGCGCTGTCATGCTCCGCGCCTTCGTGCCAGTTTTCATAGACGAAGATCTTGTCGTCGAGACTGAGCTCGGGCTTCTCCAGCAACGCCTGCGCGGCCCGGTGATTCTTCGACTGCAGTTTCGTGAGTTTTGCCATTTGATTTCCCTTTCGTGGTTTGTCACTACGCGAGGGAAAAGGCCGGGGCTGGAGACGGCGTGTCACCGGAGGGAAACGGCCAACACGGGACGACCGAAGGGAGGAAGGGAGCGGGCAGAGCCGTTGACTAAGCCGGCGGCTCCGGCAACCTTTATTTTTCTGAGCGCCAGATCCTGTAATGCGGTTCATCGAATCGAACTGTGTACAGATGAGGCTGGCAGGTAAAACAATCGCCGTTCTCTCTGTAGATTAAAATGGTGCAAACGCGTCACAATCAGGCACTCGCTTGGGCGGTCTGAGGATCAGTAAAAACCAAGCCTGAGAACTCGCACGGGGGAGTAAACTGGACACCATATTTCTGTCGTGGGGGAAGTCAATCAGGCGCAGAGTTTCGCGATTCTACTCGGAGGAGATCATGAGCGCTTCATTAAAGGACATTCCCGCCGCACGAAAAAACCTCAGCAAATGGAGCGAGCTTCCGGACATCGAGAAAGTCACCGATCATCTTTCCGTTGAAGGCGAAAGATTTCTTGAGAGCGTGGGACGAATCTTGTGTGACTGTCGGCAGACCTCGCGGTTTGCAGTCACCCTTTTGCATTCTCATTTTGAGGTTTATGCGAACGAAGCTCTGGTGGAGTCTCTTGATCACGAGAGGCGCTACCTTATTACGAGCATCCGTCCGCTGAAGGAAGTAATGGCGAATGAGGAGTTCGTACCAAAATCATGGAAATTCAAAGCGGACCCTGCCGAGTCTGGAACGAAGCGCATTGAGATTCTGACTTGGGGCAGCAGGGCGTGTATTCCTCAGGCGCCACTCAACGATGATGATGAGCTTCTGATGCGCAGTTTGGGCGATATTTTCCGGGGTTACAAACTGTGCAATAGATTCGGCATGGCCCTCGTCGGTCCGCTCGCCGATACAGACAAGATATGGACGGAGGGCACTGACTTTTTAGGGCGGCGTCTAGTCCAGGAGCAATTCCCGATTCACGAGATGGAAGCGCGCAACCCTATGAAGACTATGTGGGTGTTTGATGAAGACGGAAAGTTTCTGATTACGCTCTTGTGCTGCTTAAGAACGCGGGATGGCAAAAGTCACACGGGCAGAGTACATCCACCTGGCGGCGATTTGACTGAGTAAGTCGTCGGCAGTACAGGTTTATGCGGAAGGCATGGGCTGATCCTTGGACAAGACGCGCGTGAAGCCAATCACAGTAATCTCTTCCTTCTGTCTGTTCTGAGCCGTCATCTTGCCAAGGTTTTGAAAGCCTGCTTTCTCTAGAAATTTCTGCGATACCTTGTTGTCAGGGTCGGTGTGGGCATAGAGGGTGCCTGCGAGAAACCCTGATTCAACCGCATGGTTGACACAGGCTGCATACGCCTCAAGAGCATATCCGTGCCGTCTTTCCGATGGCAGAACAAAGTAGCTGACCCTGTCGCGGTCAAGTTGATCCTGCGTAAACTCGATCATTCCCACAATCCTGTCATCGGCTCGATTGTGGATGTAAAGCTCAAAATGCGGATGCTGCTGCTGGAGCTTGCGCACCGCCGGTATAACTTCGGTGCGCACTCTTTTCTCGTCGAAGCGGGTGGCTGCATCGTAAATATAGTGATGATAGAGTTTGGGAAAACTTCCTGCGTCGGCATTCAAGAAGTCTGCGATAGCTTTCTCGTCACCGTCCTGCCACGGGCGGATGATCAGTCGGGATGTCGTTACCGGCTCGACAAAAGCAGCGCGCGCCTTTTGGTGATAGGAAACACTCATTCTGCATTGTGCGGGGATTTCCCTAATAATTCGTTAACGGGCTGCCCTGAGGCGGAGATTTGTTCTGCCGGGCGGTCATGATTGCCCCCGTGCGGTTTTCAAGATGGCTTCGAGTTTGGGGAGAAGCTGATAGCTGGTAAGTTTGCGTCGGGAATTTTCAGGGTTCGTAATGCCGGTATCGAAACTCGGGACCATGTTCATCGCGCGGATGGCGAGTTCGAGCCCTTGCGCGAGGTGGTGCGCGGAATCCTGAAGGCAGTCGTCCGGGCTAAGATAGATATCCTCGGCGATGATGCCGTCCGGCCCTTCAATGTGGACGATGCGGCGGCACCGGCTGTTGCTGTACTCCGGGTCGTTGGTGTAATTGCTCATGGCCTCGGGCGTGATCGCCTTGGCGCGTTCGATGGCGAGAGTGTCGTCGGCGACCTCGAATTCGCGGGTGCCGTAGTGCGGCACGTCTTCGGCATATAAAACTGTGTAAGTCTTCATCGGTAACTCCTTTTTCAGTCTGGTTGTCCTCAACATGGGCGCCGAGAGTACCGGGCGGAGAAGCCGGGAAGTCATACGGCTAACACGGAATTTTGGAGCGGGCGGCCGTTGACTTCGCGGCGCGCGCGGTCAGAGTCCCATGATTGTTGAGGACAAACCGAACAGGAGCGACTTGCCGGAATGGAAAATACGGAAAGCATAGCGCTGAGGGAAAGAGCGGAAGAAGTGTGCCTGCCGCGCAGCAGGCCGATCCCGTGTCAATGATCACCAGAAGGAGAAGAAGTGAAGAGGAGAGGAGGGTCAGGGGCCGAACCAGAAGTGCCGGCCGTGGGCATGTGATCGGATCAGGAAGACGGCGTAAGAGCGGTCGTCGTCGTCGTAGTCGCAATGGTAGTCGTGATCGTCGCGGTCATGGTTGTGATGATGGTCGCCATTGTGTTCGCCACGGCGGCGATGATGATGCCGATGGTGATGGCGGGCGTGATGGTGGGGATGATGATCGGCATGAACAATAGCCGCACGTGGTTAGTGTGGAGGGGCCTGCTGAGGAAGCAAAAGCAGTCATAGCCATAATAAGGATGGCGGCATTTCGGGAGCATTTCGGGAGCGGAAGGGCGACTCGTTGGGAGCTTTGATGTCCGTCTATACGCAAGCATGGAATCGTTGTTACTCATATGAAGCTGTTTTAGTTGCGCATAGGCCTTGATTGTTGCGTATAGACATGGTTTAATTGCGCATAGAAGTTGTAAACGCAACATCAGAGACAGCCCATGCCTGCTCGTATTTCGGAACAATCCCTTGCCGCCATCGAAAAAGCAGTCGGGCAGCGTCCCGACGGGGCGAGCCTTAGAGACGTGGCCGAAGCGCTCCCGGAGCGGATTGCGGACCGTACTCTGCAATACAGGCTCAAGTACCTCGTCGACAAAGGGCGTCTGGTCAAGGAAGGCGAGGGGCGGCGATGGACGCGGTATCGCGTGTCGGCGGCACCGGCGGCGGAGGCGGAGGCGGAGGCGAAGCCAAGGGCGGTGGCGTCCGTTCCTGCGGCAGCCGAAAAGACGGAAGAGGCGGCGGTGCCGCTGTCCGCGGCCAGTCAGGAAATGCGTGCCTATTTAGGCCAACCCGTCAATGCGCGAAAACCGGTCGGCTACAAACGTGAATTCCTCAACTCGTACCGGCCCAACGAGACCTTCTATCTTTCGGAAGAACAGCGCGCCCATCTCGCGCAGGTCGGCAAGCCGAACTTTGAGGATCAGACAGCGGGTACTTATGCAAAACAGATCTTGAACCGGCTGCTCATCGATCTGTCGTGGAACTCCAGCCGCCTTGAGGGCAACACCTATTCGCTGCTCGATACGACGCGACTGATCGAACTTGGTGAAGCGGCGGAAGGCCGGGACCGTCTGGAAGCGCAGATGATCGTCAACCACAAGGATGCGATCGAATTCCTGGTTAATGACGCGGACGCCATCGGTTTCAACCGTTACACGATCCTCAACCTCCATGGCATTCTGGCGCAGAACCTTCTACCCGACGCGGATGCGCCCGGCAGGCTGCGCCGCATGGGCGTCGGCATCGGAAAGTCGACGTTTCATCCTCTGGAATTGCCGCAACTGATCGAGGAGTGTTTCACCCAGTTGCTGGACACGGCGGCGGCAATCCAGGACCCGTTCGAGCAGTCGCTGTTTGCAATGGTGCAGCTGCCCTATCTTCAGCCGTTCGATGATGTGAACAAGCGCGTGTCGCGCCTGTCGGCGAACATTCCGTTCATCAAGCGCAATCTATCTCCCCTGTCCTTCATCGACGTGCCGCGCGCGCTCTACATGGATGCCATCCTGGGCGTGTATGAACTGAACAAAGTCGATCTGCTGCGGGATGTATTCATCTGGGCGTATGAGCGGTCGGCGGCGCGTTATGCCGCCGTGCGGCAGTCATTGGGCGAACCCGACCCATTCAGATTTCGGCACAGGGCGGCCCTTCGCCAGATCATCGGCGAGGTCATACGTGGCCGGATGGACAAGAAAGCGGCCGCAGCCTTTATCACGGCCTGGGTGGAGAAGAACGGCATCGCGGAAGCCCAGCGGGAGAAGTTCAGGGACATGGCCGAGAGCGAGCTTGTCAGCCTGCACGAAGGAAACTTCGCACGCTACCAGATCAGGCCCAGTGAATTCGAGGCATGGCAAAAAGTCTGGGGCGATCACAAGAAACAATGAGCGACAGACGGCTGCAGGACTTCTTGCGCATTTGTGCGATTGTGAAGCAGCCCGAAAAAGCTATTGGCGGAGCGAGGGCTGGCTAGCGCTGAAGCACAGAAAAGTCCGCGTAGCGTTCCGGCGGAATGGCGAGGCTCGCGAGGGCACTCATCACCTTCGGCCCCCAGCAGCGGACGAAACGCATGAGATCG
>Ga0302325_10006723_pt1 | contig 25741 bp, 20 predicted proteins | sample Palsa_T0_2_FD_201948 | JGI IMG/M metagenome (GOLD analysis project Ga0302325, IMG submission 201948) | Peat permafrost microbial communities from Stordalen Mire near Abisko, Sweden - Palsa_T0_2 | ecosystem: Environmental > Terrestrial > Soil > Palsa > Peat permafrost | place: Sweden: Abisko... | reverse complement strand
GCTTCTTTGAGCGAATTGTCGAGAGCGACGGGCGGATCCAGAAGCTCCCGACGGGAACGTACGTAAGCGGTCCCTCCTTTGGCGACGCGACGTCCGTGGAGGCGCTCCAAACGGCGCGGGAGGCCGCAAATGAAGCCGCGGAGTCGGGTGGCTTCGTTTGGTCCATCGTCGTTGCAGCGACCAGCGACGATCTGGTCTTCGACCGTCTCGAGGACGCGGATGCATAACCGAGGCCGCATGCCGCTCGCCCCCAGCGTGCTTATTCTTCCGGCGACGGCGAACACTCAAGGTACTCGAGGACGTCGTGCACCTTGCGCAGCCCGACATCGCGATGGCTCGCGCCGACGCGCCGCCCTCTGGCGAGGACTCGCTGAGCCGCGACGGCCGAGCGTCGGCTGCGGCCTGCGTTCCGCCCGACGGCGAGTCATGCTACGTGATTCGTGCGGCCTGGCTGGCGAGGGCGCGATCCGGGCAAGGAGCAGTCGACGGTGAAGGGCGCCTCAAATCCGGACGTGAAGGGCGGCGAAGTCGGGCAACGACCGAGCTCGGAGCTCCCGGCGCCGCCGACGTCCGGGGATCTGAACCTGCGGATCGTCGCCAATCTCCTGCGCTACGTCCGCGACTACTTCGGCAACACCGCCATCCAGAAGATCGGCCGGGAGAGCGGCGTGCGCGAGCTCGAATCGGCCAACAACTGGGTGTCGCTCGAGCAGCTCGAGGAGGTCCTACGCGCGGCCCGCGAGTTGATGCACAGCGACGACGAGTTCATCACCGCTTGCGGCTACGAGGTCGACAAGGTGAGCGGGCCGGTACGGTTCGTGATTGGCGCGCTCTCCCCGATGGACGCGTACGTCCTCGGCGCGAGGAACACGCGCCTCATCTCGGCGATCAGCGTCTTCGAGCCAGAGCGGCGCGGCTACGGGCGCATGTTCATCCGGTACCGGAGCCGCCGCAGCGAGAGCCGGCTCATGTGCCTGTCGCGGCAGGCGCAGATCATGGCGGTGCCCACGTTATGGAAGCTTCCGCGCGCGCAGGTGGTGGAGGAGTCCTGCATCGCGCGCGGCGACGAATCCTGCGCGTACATGGTCCGCGTACAGGAGAACCGCCGGTGGCTTCCGACCGTCGTCGGCGGGGTTGTTGGTGGCGCCGGTGCCGCCGCGTTGAGCGCGCTCGGAGCCATCCACGTAAGCACCCTCTGGGCGACGCCGCTGCTCGGGGTGCTGGGCGGCGCGATCTTTATGCTGAACCGCCACGCCATTGCGAACCGCGCCATTGCAGACGACATCAACGACGCGTACCTCGAGGCCGCGAGGGAGGACGTGCGCGCGCGCCAGGCGCTGTTCGATCTCACGCTCCGCACGCAGCACTGGACCCACCTCATGGAGCAGCAGGTCGCGGGGCGCGCCACGGCGATGCAGCAGGTCTCCACGGGCCTCGAGCGCTTGCGCGGCGAGACAGCCGATGAGAGCCCGATTTCCTCGCTCCGCGAGGCCGTCTCCGCGCTGGCGTCGCGCGCGACGGAGCTCGATGCGAGCGGTCAGTCCGCCGTCACGGACATCGAGGGCCACGTGAGCAAGCTCGACGCGGCTCTCGGCAAGCTGCAACGTCTCGCGACGAACGGCGCCAACATCGTCGCGCTGAACCCCCGCTGGCTCGACACCGAGCCCCTCGCGTCCGACCTTCGCACGCGCCTGCGGGCGATCACCACCCGCAAGGACGTCCGCACGAGCGTCTTCGCCGTTCGCGACGCGCCCGCGCGCGTACGGCTCGACGTCCCGCTCTTCAACCGGATCACCGACGCGCTCCTGGCCAACGCCGCCCGGTCGACGGTGCGCGGAAGCATCATCGTCGAGATCGCGGGTACCCCCAGCACCCTCACGATTAAGGTATCGGACACGGGCTCGGGAATGTCGTCCGAGGAAGTGCAGACGATCCTGTCGACAGAGCACCTGCCCGTCAACGACACAACGGAACATAGCTGGGCCTCCGGGATGTGGGTGGTAGCGCGCATGCTCGCGGCCATCGGGGGCCGCCTCGAGGTGAAGTCGACGCCCGACGAGGGGACGACCTTCTGGGCGCACTATCCCGTCGACACGCAGACGCCAACGTCCAGGTCGAACCCGCCAGAAGATCCCGGTCCCCGCATCGAGTCGCACGACGTCGAGCCCGACCCGATGCGTAGGGTCAACTGACGGATGTCCGTCGTCAACCTGTTCCGCGAAGTCGTCCCCGCGGCTCCTCGAGTCATCGACGTCTTTTTGCGTTACCTCAAGGCCGAGGGCGTCCGCGTCATCTTCGGCATCCCGGGCGGCCTGCTCCACCCGTTTTTCGAGGCGATCGAGGACGACGACGGCTTGCGCCTCGTCATGAGCAAGCACGAAGAGGGCGCGGCGTTCATGGCCGACGGATACGCGCGCATCGGCCGCGTACTCTCCGTCTGCGCGGGCACCTCCGGTCCCGGCGCGACGAACCTCATGACGGGGGTCGCCTGCGCCTTCGCCGACGGCGTTCCGATGCTCGTCGTCACGGGGCAAGCCGCGAGCCACGCGCTCGGCAAGGGTGCCGCGCAGGAGACCTCGCGCGAGGACATCGATATCGTCGCGATGTTCGCGCCCGTCACGAAGTACTCCGCGATGGTCACCTCCGCCGAGAGCATGCCCGGGCACTTGCGACGCGCGCTGCGGCAGGCGCTGACCGGCCGCTGCGGGCCCGTTCACCTCAACATCCCCGTCGACGTCTGGGAGCGGCCGCTGAGGGAGGAGTGGTTCGACCCTCGCACGTACCGCCCCGAGACGCAGGTCTTCGACCGGAACGCGGTGCAGCGCGCCGTCTCGATCCTCATGAAGGCGCAGCGTCCGATCATCCTCGCGGGCTCCGGCGTCGGCAGTGCCCACGCGGAGGACCACCTGCGGACGCTCGCGGAGCTCCTGCCTGCGCGCGTGGCGACGAGCCCTCGCGGCAAGGGCCTGTTTCCCGAGGACCATCCCCTGTCGCTGGGCGTCCTCGGCTTCGCGGGCCACGCCGAGGCCCGCGAGGCGGTGCTCGGCGACGGCCCAGACGTCATCCTCGCCATCGGCGCGTCCCTGAACGAGACGACGACGCTCAACTGGCATCCAGGGCTCCGCGCCGGCAAGACCCTCCTCCAGCTTGACATCGACCCCGACCGAATCGGACGAAACTATCCGGTGGACCTGCCGCTCGTAGGCGACGCACAGACGATCCTCGTCGAGCTCATCTACCACGCGCACCGCGGCATGCGTGAAGGGTGCGTCCCGCAGTCGACGTGGAAGGACGCGCCCGCCCTTATCCGGGGGCATGCGCGATACATCTCGCCCGAGCTGCGGACGTCGAACCAGACGCCGGTGACCCCGCAGCGATGGCGGGCCGACCTCGAGGAGGTTCTCCCGAGCGACGCGATCGTCTTCTCGGACATCGGCGGCCACATGCTGAGCAACCTGCACTACCTGTGCGTCCGGGGCGGCCAGCGCTTCGTGCTCAACCTGGGCTTCGGATCGATGGGGCACGGTACGGTGGCACCCATTGGCGCGGCGCTGGCCGCGCCGAAGCGGCCGGTCTTCGCGATCGTCGGCGACGGCTGCTTCACGATGAACGGCATGGACTTGCTCACCGCCGTCGAGTGCGACGTCCCGGTCATCTGGATCGTCGAAAACAACAACATGCACGGCATCACGCACCACGCGAGCAAGCGCCTCAGCCGGAGCGGGCGCCCGATGCGCGCGGCCACCTACCGTAGGCAGGTCGACGTCGCCGGCATCGCGAAGGCGATGGGCGTCGCCACGTGGGTCGTCGACGCGCCGGGTCGGATACAGAGCGCGGTCCGCGAGGCGCTCGCCTGTGGCGCGCCGGCTCTCATCGAGGTGCGCGTCGATGCCTCGATCGCCCCGCCGATCGGCGACCGCGCCAACTCGCTGTCCGGCTTCATCGAGAGGACGACGCGGTGACCCGCCGAGGGCCCATCGAGGACTACGCGTGGCCCGATCGGCTTCGCGGCCACGTGGTCACCCCCGGGCCGTCTCCGCGCATGCACGGCTACGCGGTCGAGCGCGACATCGCCCGGCACTATCGCTTCTCGGACGCCACGCTGCTGGCCCTCACCGGCGAGCTCCCCACCGAGGGGCAGAGCCACGCCTTCGACGTCGCCCTCACCTTCCTTGCCCCCCTGCCGGTGTCCGATGCCCCGACCCACGCCGCCGCGCTGGCGCGCATCTGCGGGTCCCGACCGAGCGCCGTCCTGGCGACGGCGGCGATCGGTCTCGCCGAGCGCGCGCGCGCGATCGTCGCGGCGTCGGCCGGGCTCCTCGCGTGGCTTGCGGCGCCCGACGACGCAGGCGCGCCGCCCGCGGCGGCCGACGACGCGAACCGCGAGTCCCTCGACGCCCTGAGGGCCGCCCTCGCCGCGCGATCGATCGCGATCGAGGCGCTCGCCCGTCCCCTGTCGCGGGCCGATGCGCTCATCGCCACGCTCTTCTTCGCGGGGCTGAAGACGCCGGAGCAACTCGAGACCGCGCTGGTCATGGCCTCGCTCCCAAGCGTCGTCGCCGAAGCGTACTCCCACGGCGTCACCTCGTTCCGCGAGTACCCGATGCAGCTCCCCCCGTTCGAGTACGAGGATCCATGAGTCCAAGCCTGCCCGCCATCCGGACGCGAGTCGGCCATGCGGACTGGGGTGACAACGCCTTCTGCGGCTTCTCTGTGGCCACGGAGCTCGCGGGCGAGGAGACGATCGCGGGGCTCATCGCGATGGCCGCGGCGGGGCGGCGGCTGTCGCCCGACGAGCGCGCCGTCCTGGACGACGTGGCGGTGGCCATGACCGTGGCCGACGCGCGCATCTGGCCGCTCAAGATGACGAGGCTCCTTTCGTCGTACGGCAGTTGTCTGCCGGCCTTCGCGGCCGCGATTCTCTGCATCGAGGACGCCTCTATCGGCCACTGGACCTCGGGCGAGGCGGCCGCGCTGCTCTCCCAGCTCCGCGACGAGGCGACCGAGCTGACGGTCGAGGCGATGCGGGGACCCATCGAGAAGCGCTTGAAGGCCGGCGTGCGACTGATCGGCTTCGGCGTGCCGTTTCGTCCATTCGACGAGCGCGTGCGCACGCTCAAGGCCTGCCTCGCCCGGAGCGGTCGGGAGCAGCTCCCGCACTGGCGCGCGCTCGAGGCAGCCGCTGGCGCCGCGCGCGAGCTACGCGGGCTCGACGCCAACATCGGTCTCGCGGTGGCCGCCACCTGCCTCGACCTCGGCTTCACCCCACCGCAAATCGCGGTCCTGAGCATCGCCCTCGGCATGACGGACTACCTCGCGAACGCCGTCGAGGGCGCCGAGCAGCGCCTGGCGATCCTGCGGCGGCTGCCCGACGACCGCGTCGAGTATGTCGGCAAGGCTGAGCGCGCGAGCCCGCGAATGAAATAGGCCAAGCGCGACGCAAACGCCCTTGCCGGCGTGAAGGCGATCGCCCGTAGCGGTTATGGAACCCGCCAGCCCACCGAGCTTCGGCGTCGCGACGACACGGCCGATCGACAGCGGCTCGACGTGGCCGTGCTGGCTACTTATCCGTCCGCGGAAGCCCCTCGCGAACTCGGCGCCCACGATAGCGAGTTCGAGTGGGCAACTGCTGCTGGCGGAGCTTAATAACTGAACATCCGATGAGAAGGGATGAACCCGCCCACGACGAGCGGGGGGCCACGGACTGGCGGAGGAGAGCTAGCGCCGACCTCTCACCTGTAGCGTTGGCCGCAGGCACCCCCACGCGTTCGGTGACGCAAAAGGAGGGGGCCCAGGAGAGGTCGGCGATGAGAAATATAGGTCTGGATCTGGGCGCGAAGAAGATCTCGTTCTGCGAGGTGCAGGACGGGAAGGTCGTGGCGCGACGGACGGTCAGTTGTCTCGCGGGGCTCGACGACGTGCTGAGCGTCGACGCACCTAAGGCGCGGGTTGCCATCGAGGCGTGCCGCGAGGCGTGGCACGTACACGACGAGTTCGTTCGTAGGGGCCACGAAGTCAAGGTTGTCGATACCACCCGCGTCAAGAAGCTCGGCATCGGTCAGCACGGTCGCAAGACGGATCGCATCGATGCCGAAGTGCTCGCGCTGGCGCTCGAATCCGGCCACATTCCCGAAGCCCACGTGTTGTCGCCCCACCGGCGGGCGCTGCGTACACACATGATGGTGCGGCGAGGGCTCATCGAAATGCGCAGCCAGACCGTCACGACGATCCGTGGGATCGTTCGGGCGAGTGGCCAACGAGTCGGAGCGTGCACGACCGAGACCTTCGTCGATCGCTATCGCGAGCAGGACCTTCCCGACGAGGTGCGGACCGTTTGCGAGCCGCTGGTGCAGGTGCTTGCGACGCTCGAGCCCCAGCTCGACGAGATCGACCGGAAGATCTCCCAGCTCGCCAAGCACGAAGCCATGATTGCGTTTCTGATGACGGCGCCTGGCGTCGGCTTGATGGTCGCTGCGATGTTCGTGTCGGTCGTCGACGACGCGAAGCGCTTCACGAAGGCTCACCAGGTCGAGTCGTACCTCGGTCTGGTTCCGTCGGAAGACTCGAGCGGAGGAAAGCGTCGCATCGGTGCGATCAGCAAGCATGGAAACAGCTACCTTCGTACACTCCTGGTGCAAGCGGCGTGGACGATGCTGAAGGGGCGCCCCGCAAGAGAAGCCGAGACGTCACGTCTGCGTGATCCGCTCCGTACGTGGGCCGATGCAGTCGCCGCACGTCGGGGAAAGAATGTTGCTGCGATCGCCCTCGCGCGGCGTCTTGCCGGCGTGCTTTGGGCGATGTGGCGCGACGGTACCGTCTACGACCCGGAAGTTGTCGGACGAGCGAGCACCATCGGCAAGACCCGTGAGGCGCAGTCGTCGCACGAGCAAGCCGTCGCGATCGCGCGCGCCAGCAAGAAGGCCAAGAGATACCTACGCGGCACCGCCGCACCAAAGGCGGAGGTGTACGCATGACGCGGAGCGGATAGCTCCACGAAGATTCCACGCCAATGGCGTGGTGCGCATCCAGCGCGTTGTTGGAGAGCTTCCAAGTCGGTCAGGAGTAAGCGCGATGTTTACGCCGAGCACGAGCAGGCCCCCCGGGGCAGGACTCGATGTCGCCGATGAGAATGCGCCGCTCCTATCCCGCCTCGCAGCCCTGACTGTCCCCCGGGTCGACGTACGGCATCCACCGGACTCGATGAGGACGAAGAGTCGAACGAACGAAAGCTCGTCCCCAACCGCCACGTGCGCCCATGACAGGGGCCATTTCACCGACAACGCACTCGGCGCTGTCGGACAGGAGAGTGCCATGCCTCGAACGAAGACGAAGACCGCGACCGCGCGCGATGAGCATGCCGCGGAGAAGAAAAACGTAAAAAAGGCGATCGCGAGCTTGCACGGTGGGCGGGTTCAGAGTCGTAAACAATGCGTTGGATTGAACTTGTGCGGACCGCATTCACCCGCGCTCATATCGCCGGGTTGTAGCGGGAGAGAGCCAGCTCTCCCTCCGGCGCCGGGCCACCTCTCGCGCGCCTACGCCGCGAAAATCCACGCGAAACGACTATTTCGCCACCACAACCAGCTTGGTACGCCGCGCCAGGGCACGCCGCTACACCCATGAACGCGATGCCGGAAAGCGGACCACGAAACGCGCGCCGCGCGACGGAGGCGCCGGCGGGTCGAGCCACAGGTCCCCGCCGTGGGCTCGCGCGATCCCGCGGCCGATCGCCAGCCCCAGCCCCGTCCCCCCGCGTGCACCGGTCCGCGGCACGGCCAGCCGAAAGAACGGCTCGAAGATCCGCTCGCGCGCGTCGTCCGGGACGCCGGGGCCGTCGTCCGCCACCGTCAGCAAGATGCTGGCGCCGTCGTCGCGCGCCGCGATCCGAACGCGCCCCCCTGGCGGCGAGTGGCGGACGGCGTTCTCGAGCAGATTGCGCACGAGCCGTTCGAGATCGCCCGCGTTGCCGTCGACGATGGCGCCGTTGCACGCCGTCTCCACCGTCACGCCGGTCTCCGCGGCTGCGGTGCGGACGGCGTCCACCGCGGCGTGCACCGCGTCACCGAGACGAACCGCCGTCGGAACCGCCTCGGACGCTCCAACCCGCGCGAGCTCCAGCAAGTCTTCGGCAACGGCCTTGAGGCGCCGCGCCGAGTCGAGCGCCTCCCCGATGGCCTCGCGGTACGCGGTCGCGTCTCGCCCGGAACGAAGCGCGAACGAGAGCTCGCCGAGCAGCGTCGTGATGGGCGAGCGGAGCTCGTGCGACGCGTTTGCGATGAAGCGCTGCTGGGTGTCGACGAGGACCGCGAGCCGCGCGATCATCTCGTCGACGTCGCGACCAAGCTGCACCATCTCGGCGTCGCTGGACGTCGGGCCGACGCGCGCCGCAAGGTCTCCCCCGGCGACCGCTCGCGCCGCCGCCGCGATGCGCTCGTGGTCCCTCGTGAGCAGGCGCGCGACCCACGACGTCGCGGCGGCGGACGCGATCGTCGAGACGAGGGCCGCCACCGCCATCCGTCGCGCCAGCGAGCCGGCGTCGTCGTCGAGGTCCGTCCGCGGCGTGGCCAGCCAAAGAGTGCGCGCGTCGCGACCGTGGATCGGCACGAGCACCGCGCGAAGGTGGCGATTGTTCCACCAGAGGTCGAACGGAGCCCCGAGCGCGTGGACCACCCGCTGCCACGGGAGGCGCGCGGGCTCGAGGTTGGGAGTCCAGAGGATGGCTTGTCCCGAGCCATCGTAGATCGCCGCGTACTTCGTGATGGGCCCGAGGTCCCCGCGTCGCAGCACCGGCGCTCCGCTGCGAAGGGTGTCGTCGGTGTAGGACGCCTCGGCGGCGTCGGCCTCGGCCTCGGCCGCGAGCGCCGAGTCGAGCTGCCGCTCTTGGGTAGCGTTGTAGGTGACCCAGACCGCGCAGAAGGCCGTCGTCGACGTCGCGAGCGCGACGCCCGACGAAGCGGCGACGAAGCGCGCGCGCAGACTCACGCCGCCCTCTCGCGCCGGAGGCGGTACCCGACGCCGCGCACGGTCTCGATCATCCATGCGTTTTCACCGAACTTGTCGCGCAGCCGGCTGACGTGGACGTCGAGCAAATTGGATCCTGGGTCGAAGTTCATGCCCCAGACGTGCGCCAGCAAGTCGGACCGTTTCACGATTTGGTCCGCCCGATGGAGCATGTGAAGCAAAAGTGCGTATTCACGATTCGTGAGTACGAGCGCGGTGCCATCGAGCGCCGCCTCGCGCCTGACCCGGTCGACCACCAATCGCCCGCAACGCATCGCGCCGAAGCCCGACGTGCGCCTGACCAGTGCCCGGACGCGTGCAACGAACTCGTCGACCTCGAACGGCTTGACCATGTAGTCGTCCGCGCCCGCTTCGAGGCCGAGCACCCGCTCGCGCGTCTCGCCTCGGGCCGAGAGCATGAGAATCGGCGCGACCTGGCCGCGGCCGCGAATGGCCCGGCACACCGCCAGCCCGTCCATGTCCGGCACCATCCAGTCGAGGACCAGGAGCCCGTACGTCGCATCGGCCTGGGCCACGGCGTCGGGACCGCGTTCGCAGACGTCGACGGCAAAACCCTCTTCGGAGAGCACGCGCCTGAGAAACCGCGCGAGCTTGTCCTCGTCCTCGAGAAGCAACACTTTCACGATGCGCGGCTCAGGAAGCACGCAGCACGCCACCACCCTCAGCGCTATTGCGGATTCGTAATAAATTACGGCTCACGCTGTGCTCAGCGCCCACGTCTCATGCGCTCAAACGCGCGAAGTCCCACTCGTCACGCCCCACCGTCCGGACAGGCTGCCCCGAAGCGGGAGCTCGCTGTCGCACGATGTCTCGTTGAACCATCGCGCGACCAGGCGTCGTGGATTGGCGAGTGGCCTCAGCTCGTCGCGGAGTGGCACCCCACGCTGAACGGGGAGACCACACTGGGCGACTTCTCGAGTGGCTCGGGCCGCAAGGTCTGGTGGCAGTGCGTGAAAGGGCCCGATCACGAGTGGACGGCCTCTCCCAACAGCCGAACACGGGGACTGACTGGTTGTCCTTATTGCGCCGGGCGCAAGGTCTCGGTCACCAACAGCCTGGCGCGCGTTCGCCCGGATCTGGCTCTTCAGTGGCACCCTGAACGCAACGGCAGCCTCGTGCCCGAGCTGGTCGGTGTCGGATCGAGTCGGCGCGTCTGGTGGCGCTGTCCGGTCGGTGCCGACCACGAATGGCGCGTATCCGCGCACGCCCGGTCCGGCCTTGGGGGAGGGTGCCCGTTCTGCCGGGGCCTCCGCGTTTGTGCGACCAACTGCATCGCGGCGACGTACCCCGGCGCTGCCGCGGAATGGCACCCCACGAAGAACGGCGGACTCACGCCTCGCGACGTCGTCGCGGGCTCGGCGCGTCTCGTCTGGTGGCGGTGCCGGCGCGCTGGCCAAGGGCACGACTGGCGAACGTCGGTGCTGAACCGCTGCCTGCGCGAGGCAGGGTGCCCTTTCTGCGCCGGCAGGCGCGCCTCGCCCGACCATTGCCTCGAGGCCGCGCACCCGGACGTCGCGCGCGAATGGCACCCTACCCACAATGGGATGATGACGCCCCAATCGGTGACGCCAAGCTCAGGGCGGAGCGTCTGGTGGCGGTGCGCGAGGGGGCACGAATGGCGCGCGCGCGTCGACGTGCGGACCTACGTATCCGCTGCACAGCCCGCGTGTCGCGCGCCTGGGCTGACGGCCGCATGATCGGGGCGTGGCCCCCGAATCGCGCTCGTCAGCCCGCGGCGTTCGTCGCGCGCTGCTGTTCCGCCGCCGCGACAATTGGCGGCGGGACGGTGAGCGGGCCGATCTCACGTGTGAGCTCGACGCCGTCGAGCCGGGCGCGGGTGCTCGCCCAGTACCTGGGGGCGAGCTCGAGGTGGCGGTCCTTGGGCCAGTGGGCAAGGACTCGGAACAAATCACGCAGGTACGTCTCGGGGTCGAGCCCGTGCAGTTTGCAGGACGCGATGAGGGAGAAGAGGTGGCCGGCGCTCTGGGCGTGGTCGTCGCTTCCGACGAAGAGCCACGCCTTGCGTCCGATGGCGATGCTCCCGCGCAAGGCGCGCTCGCTGCGGTTGTTTTCGAGGATGAGGCGCCCGTCGTCGAGCACGCGCAAGAGCGCGTCCTTCTGCCGGACGGCGTAGCCGAGCGCGGAGCGAATCGAGCCGCGCTGCTCCTTGACCTTCTCGAATTCCAGCTCGGCCCACGCGAAGAATGCCTGCATGTGCGGCCGCATGTGCGCGTCGCGCAGGCGCTTGATCTCGGCGGGCGACCGCCCGCGCCAGATGGCGTCGAGCTCGAAGATCCGGCCGAGTCGCACGAGCGCCTCGCGCGCGATGACGTTCTTGGCGATCGCCGCTTCCCAGAATTTTCGTCGGCAGTGGGCGAGACACCCGACTTCGTGTCGAACGCCGTCGTCGTCGTCGGGAGGCTCGTCCGACGGCTCGCGAAACAGTACGTCGTAGACGCTCTTGGCATCAGCCTGGACGTAGCCCGAGTACCCTTTGAACATCTCGGCGACTGCGGCGCTGGTCTCCTTGGCCGTGTAGTCGAAGAAAATGTGATCCTTGTCGGCGACGTGGACGAAGTAGTGTCCGCGCTTGCACGCCTGCCGCACCTTCTCGTGCGTGCGAATGGGCTGTACGAGCACGCCGGTGGCGTCGGTGGCGATGCAGAAGGCGGTGGCGAGCGCCTCTTGTCGCGCGGCGTGCACGACCGTCGCGCCGCAGGTGGCGCCGGCATCCTCGACCCACCGGCACATCGTGCCGCGATCGACAGGGCAGCCGTCGCGCGCGAAGCCGTCCTCGATCCGGAACAGCGGCATGCCCTGGCCGTACTTGAGCATGATGATGTGCGCGAGCAAGGACGGCGCGCCGAGCCAACGGGGGAAGGTCTCCAGCGGCATCGGTGCGGTGTCGATCGCGGTCTCGCCGTCGTTGCCGACGACCTGGTACTTGACCCGCGCGAGGACGATGCGCCGCATGCCGCCCCGCCTGTAGGCAAGCTTGCAGCTCTCCTCGAAGTCGATGCGCGTCGCCTTGCCTTGAAGGACGAGCTCCTCGTAGAGCGGATCGGCAATCTCGATGCGCTCCTCTTCGAGCGGCAGCTTCTTGACATCGCGCCGGCCGGTGGACTTCTTCTTCTTCCTCTTCTTCTCGTCGTCATCGCCCTCGTCGTCGGGGGCGTCCGGCGGCTCGCCCGCGAGCGCGTCGAGCTGGCGAAGCTTCTCGGCGAACTCGATCTCGAGCTGCGCGGTGTCGACGCGCTCGGCTTTCGCGACGAAGATGCGGCGCCTCAAGAGCTCGAGCTCTTCGCGCAGCCGCGCGTGCGAGGCGCGGAGCTGGTCCCGCTCTTTGGTCAGCGCGACGACCTGCGCCTCGAGCTCGACGACGCGCGACGCGAGTGCCGCGTCCGTCCTTGTCGTCGTCGCGTGCTCGCCCATCGCGCGAGCATGGATATCCATCCGCGATCGCGTTGTCGATCCCCTCGGCGAAGAAACTCGACGTGCCGTCAGTGCACGCGCGCCGGACGGCGCGGCGCGGCCTTCACCTCGACGTCGATGCCGTCGAGCAGGTCGTCGAGCCTGCGCTCGTCGATCGCGATGCTCGTCGCGTCGCCCGGGGCTTCGGGCATCCGGAAAGTGGATTTGTCGAGACGCTTATAGAATAGGCAAAGTCCGGAGCCGTCGAAGAACAGGACTTTGATCGCGTCACGTCGCTTGCCGAAAAAGACGAAGAGCGCGCCGCTGCGCGCGTCCCGTCCGACGCGCTCGTTTGCGATGCCCGACAGGCGATCGAAGCTCCAGCGAAGGTCAATGGGCTCGAGCCCAACGAACACCTCGACGCCGCGGGGGATCATCGCGCGCCTCGGGAGCCGAGCAGGTCGAGAACCGCCCCGAGCGTCGCGCCATCGAACCCCGCGCGCAGCGAGACCCGCACCCCGCCGACCTCGACGACGATGGGCACGTCCGACGCCGGCACCGGGGCTGGCGACGAGGAAACGCGCACCACCCGCGCCATCCGAACCGCGGGCGCGTTACGCGCCTGCTTCCGCGTCTTGCCGAGACGGTGCGCCCAATGCCGAAGACCGCCCGCCGTGAACTCCCGGCCCGCGCTGAACGCGTGCGACGTCAGCCCGCTCGCGCGCCACTCCGCCACCCGCCGCTCCCACGTTGCCGCGTCCGCCATGCCCAACACTCTGCGGCCGCCGGGCTACGCGACAAAGACGGGGGGCGTGCAGCGGATACGACCTACCGCGGCAGTCCCTGTCCCGTGTGCTCCGGGCGCGCCCAGGGCAGCGCCATCCTCCTGCGGCCGCCCGAATCGGCCACCGCCTTGCCGCCGCTCATCGTGACACGCCAGCTTCACGGCGAACACCGGCGCCTCGAACAGACGTTGACACTCTTGCTCAACGACTCGGACGCCGCCCGAGAGACTCTGCGGCGCTGTGTCGACGACCTGAGCGCGCACCTCCTCGCCGACGCATCGCTCCTCTATCCCATCCTCGAGGAGGCCTGGCATCGGCCCGTGGTCGAGCTTCGCGATCCCCAGCACCGAATGCGGCAGCTGCTTCCCAAGCTGAAGGCGCCGGGGGTCAACGCGCACCGCCGTCGTGCGCTGTTGCAAGAGCTGCTCGGCGCCTTCAGGGAGCACGCGCGCGTCGAGGAGGCTTCGGCGTTGCCCTGGCTCGAGGGGTCGACGAGCTCACCGGTGCTCGCGGAGCTGGGCCGCAACATGCGCGCGATGCGCGCCAAGCTCATGGCGAGCTCGCGTAGCCCGCGCTCCCGATCGTCCGACTAAAGATTCTGCGATAGAAGGATGGCGCCGTTGACGACGAGCTTCTGGCCGGTCGAAAGGCCGTTGCGCACGACGAGCCATGGGCTCCCCTCGCCCTCGTCGACGTTGATCACGACCTTTCGAAAGGCCACGTGTCCGTCGCCCTCGCCGGTTTCGAGGAACACCGCGGTCGTCTGGTCCAGCCGCAATAGCGCGTTGCGCGGAATGGCAAGTGTCTTCTCCTGATCCACCGAGATCTGCACGGACGCGTACATCATCGGCCTCAGCAGCTTGTCGGGATTGTCGAACGTGCAGCGCACCTTCGCCGTGCGCGTGTTCGGGTCGAGCGCGCCGCTGACCCAGTCGACGGTCCCATTGAACACCTTGCCCGGGTACGCAACGACGCGCACCGTGGCCGGCGCGCCCTTCTTCACCCGCGCGATGTCCATCTCGTACAGCTCCCCCAGCACCCACACCTTGTCGAGCTCTCCAATCGTGAAAAGCTCGACCGAGGCGCCGCCGCTGTATTGCCCCTGGACCTCGACCCCGGGATTGATATTGCGGAGCAAGACCTCCCCATCGACCGGCGCGGGCAGCGTGTATTGCTGCGTCACGGTGTTGGCGTTGGCGACGCGAAGCAACTCTTCCTTTTTGCTCGCCCGTTCCAGCTCCGCCTGCGCGCGGCGATACGTATCGTTGGCGGCTTCGAGGTCGGCCAGGGGCCCGGCCTTCGCCTCGTACAGCGCCTTCTTGCGCTTCACGTCGTGATCGGCAGCGATCAAGTCGGCCTGGGCCTTGTGCACGTCGCTCACGGCGTTGCCGATGTCGGGCGACTCGATCACCGCGAGGGGCGCGCCTGTGGTCACGCGCTGGCCGAGGCCCGCGAGAATCGTGATGACGCGACCGGTGACGGGCGAGAACACGTGACCGGTGCGAAGATCATCGAGCGTGATGGTCCCCGCCGTCAGGATCGTGTCGTCGACATCGCGCGCTTGGATCGGCTGCACCTCTATCTTGGCATCGATCACCTGTTGAGGCGTGAGCCACACTTCTCCGTCCGGCGGCTGCAGCTGCGGCACCTCCGCTGGTCCCTGCGAGCGATGGCACGCCACGCTCCCCGCCGAGAGAGCCGTGAGAAGCGTGGCGACCGTGCCAGCCCGGAGATGCATGGCGCGGCTCAAAGGAGCTTCTGCACCAGCGCGCTCGCGCCGCTGACGACGATCTTCTGACCGGCGAGCACGCCGTGCTTCACGGCGACGAACGACCCCATCTTGCTCTCGTCGAGGTCGACGGGGAGGCGCTGGAACTGGCGCTTGCCCTCGCCCTGGCCGACCTCCAGGAACACGACCTTGTATTCGCCCATCCGGACCACCGCGGTCCTCGGGATGGCGACGGCCTTTCTCTGGTCCACGGAGATCGCGACTGACGTGTACATCATGGGCCGAAGCTTCTTCTCCGGATTGTCGAGCGTGACGCGAATCTTGGCCGTGCGCGTGCTGGGGTCCAGGCTGCCGCTGACCCAGTCGACCGTGCCCGCGAACGCCAGCCCCGGATAAGCGACCGTCGTCACGGTGGCGGGCGCGCCCATGTGCACGCGGGCCATGTCGACCTCGTAGACGTCGCCGAGGATCCAGACCTTGTCGAGCTCGCCGATGGTGAATAGCTCACCGCAGACGGCGTTGCTCGTGATTCCAGCGATGCAGTTGTTGCCCGCGCCTCCGGAGTATTGACCCTGGACCTCTACCCCGGGGTTGATGTTCCGCAGCAGCACTTCGCCGTCGATCGGCGCCGGGAGCGTGTACGTCTGCGAGACGGCGTCCACGTTGCCCACGCGAAGGAGAAACTGCTTCTGCCGCGCGCGCTCGAGCTCGGCCTTGGCGTTGCGCTCCGTGTCCTCGGACATCTCCACGTCGGCCGCCGCCGCCGCCTTCTGCGCGAACAGGTCCTTCTTTCGCCGAAGGTCGTGCTCGGCCGCGATGAGGTCGGCCTCGGCCTTGTGCGCGTCGCTCACAGCGCTTCCGATGTCCGGCGACTCGATCGTCGCCAGCGGATCTCCCTTTTTCACTCGCTCGCCGAGCTGGGCGACGATCTTCACGACGCGCCCGGTCACGGGCGAAAAGACGTGACCCGAGCGCAGGTCGTCGAGGTTGACCATGCCGCTCGTGAGCAGCGTGTCGTCGACGATCTGTTCCCCCACCCCCTCGACGTGGACCTTCAACTCTGCCACCTCGGCGGGCGTCAGCGACAGCTGTCCCGTGGGCATTCCCACGCCCCCGGCTTCGGTGGCTGCGTGAGACGACCCGCAGGACGTTTGAAGGCCCCCGAGAAGCCCAGCGAGAAGCCCCGCGAGAGCGGTTGGCGGTACGGCTAGGTGCGAATGCTTCATTGGTGCAGCTCCGTGGCGACGGCCTCTTCGAGTTGGTACACAGCGGTCCAGTAGTTGGTGAGATCCCCGTAGTATTCGACCTTGGTGGCGATGTACGTCTGCAGGGCGATCAAGAAGTCGGTCAGGCTCGCCGCGCCGCGCTCCCACTGCAATCGCGTGATGTCGAGCGCGACCTTTGCGCTCTGCAAGATGGGCCGCACCTTGCCGTCGTCTTCGCCCTTCTCCATTCGGATGACCAGGCTGCGCGAAGCGACGAAGCCGGCGTAACCCGTGTCCACGTCGCTGACGACCTGCTTCGTCGCCACGGCCTGCTGCAACGAGTTGGTATCGAGCGTCGCCTCGGCCTGCTTCTCTTCGCCCTGCAACGCGTAAAAGACGGGAATGGGCGCCGAGAGCGAGAACGAGAGGATTTGAGGGCCGACGGGGCCGTTCGTCGAGATGCCGCCGAATCCGCCGAAGCCGAAGCTCACCCCTGCCGTGATGTCCGGAAACTTCTGCCGCTTGACGAGCGAGAGCGCCGCCTCGGCCGAGTAGACGTTGTAGCCGGCGGCGAGGAGGTCGGGACGGCGTGAAAACGCCGTCCGCAGGAGGCCCACTTCGGTCGCATTCTGCAGCGCGGGCGGCAGGCGGTAGTCGAGGACGTGCGTGTCGACATCGAAATCGGGAACTTCTCCGCGGACACCCACCAGAAACGCGAGTGTCACCCTCGCCTGACGGAGCGTCTGCAGCGCGGTGTCGAGCGCCTGATCCGACTCGCTCTTCTGGGTCTCCATGCGCGCGACGTCGGCATCCGTGATGCCGCTCTTTCCCTGCGCCAGCCAGACCCGCACCTTTTCGAGAAGCGTCACGTTGGAATCCGCCACGTCCTTGGCGAACTCGAATCCGAGCACGGCCTGGGCCACCTGCAGGTACGCCGACTCGACCTGGAACGCGAGTGTCCGCTCGGCGTCGACGCGCGACAGCTTGGCCGCGGCGAGGGCATTGCGGGCAACCTTCTGGCGAAGGTCGCGCTTGCCGGAGATCGTGTCCTCGAGCGCCGCCGAGTCGGTCAGGCTGATGCTGTTGGTCCACGGAGAGCACGAGGCGCCGTTGCTCAGGCAGTTCTGCGTGCTGAAAGTGGTGTTGCTGTACGTGATCGCATTGCCGACGCTCGCCGTTACGACGGGGTTCGGTACGGCGCCCGCGATGTTGATGGCGCCTTCGGCGTTCCTCACGTTCGCTTCGGCAATCAGCAGCTCCAGGCCGCGCGTCCGGAAAATGTGAAGCGCATCGTCCAGCGTAAGAGTCCGCGGTAGATCCGTGGAGGGAGGCACGGTCTGCTGCGCTCGGGCCTCTCCTTCGGAGCCGATGTTCCATGTGACCGCAGCCACGAGCACGATCAAGGCCCAGCGGACGGACATCGCGCCGGCCCCAAAGCAGCTCCTGTACCAAGCGGCTGCGCTCTGCACGGAGAGCCCGAGCGCCGTGGACGACTTCTCTCTCTCGCGCCCGTCGACCGTCACGTTGGGGTGCGACCGAGACAAGCTGTCCCCCGTTTGGTTCCGGGTCGAGACGGACGGTCCCCCGCTGCTGTGGATTGCGTCATCGACGAAAGCAAAGATTACGAAATCGACATAGTCGACTAGAGCAAATATTAAGAAGTTGAAATAGCTCTTGAGCCGGCCCGTCGACGCAGCGTCGGCAGTCGCGGCGACGGGGTCCGTTAGCACGCGCGCGCTCCTGAACCGGGGCCCGTTGCCCCACGCCGCGCGCGGCGAGCGACGCAGACTGCGGCGGAGAGAGAGAGCATTGCAACGCACTCGCCATCGAGCGGCGCGTGCCCGATCGCGCCGCCGTGCACCGCGCATTCGGCGCCGTTGCGCGTGTCGCAAAGAGCGCCGTCGCAGGCCAGCGGCGTGATTGGCGGGCCGCCTTCGTCGTCCGATTCTTGCGCACCGGCGTCGGGGTTCGTCGCAGCGTCGCCTTCGGCGAACGCGGGACGCGATTTCGAGACGAAGAGCGCCGCTACGATGGTCAGGGTCACGCGTGCACGCATGACGGTGGCGGCTAGCACAGAGCTTGCCAGGGAGGGCGCCGCCATGAGTCGATCCCCAGCCCAATCGAAGTTGGTCGCAAGCCTCGGCGTCGCCGTGCTCTCGACGACCGTCCACGTCGCCGCTGCCGAGACGTCGCCGCCGGCCGATGCGCCGCCAGCCGATGCACCGATCGATGTCGTCGTTCGCGAAACGCCGCCGCAACGAAGGATCGTTTCTATCGAGTGGAACCCGCTCCCGCTCGTCCTCGGAAAGATCAGCGCGAACGTCGTCATCGTGCCCGTCAATCACCATGCGCTGGTGCTTTGCCCGTTCTACGTGTCGACGACGACGGCAGGCATCGACGTCTTCGACGACAACGGCAACCCGACGCAGCTGCCGACGCAAACGTTTTCGGGGTTTGGAGGCGAGATCGGCTATCGCTACTACACTGGCCTGGGTGGGCCGCGCGGTCTCTTCGTCGGGCCGTCGCTCATCCTCGCTTCGATGACGGCGAAGGCGCAGAACGGCAGTACCACCGGCTACCTGGACTACGGCCTCGCCGGCGACATCGGGTACGAGATGCTCGTCGCCGACAACATCGCGCTCAGCCTCGGCGGCGGCATCCAGTACACGACGCCGAACCAAACGATCCCCACACAACAGTTCCCCGCGGACGTCTACGCGAACGGCCGACTGATGCCGCGCGCCCTCGCCTCGATCGGATGGGCCTTCTGATGCACTACCGAGCCTTGGCAGTTTCGTGCTTGTTTTCGATCGCGATGGTTGCTGCCTGCTCGAGCGAGACCGTCGCCCCCCCGCCCAAGCCGCCGGTTGGCTCACTCGAGCCGGTGGCCGCGGCGGGACCCAAGGTCGATACGGTGACCGCGAAGGAGCGGGCGCTCCCCGATCTCTACGCCAAGGCCCTCTCGTCGTCGGGCACCGACGGCGGGCCACAGTTCGGCGATCTCGGGCCGCTGATGAACGCGGACCTGACGGGGTTCTCGTCGCCGGGCACGACGCCCCAGCACGAACCGACGGCCATCGTGGCGGCGCACGACAAGCTGTTCGGCGCCTTCGACGATCGAAGGATGACGCTCACGCGCATCTGGCGCACTCCAGGCGAGCAGACCCTCGAGTGGACGATGACGGGGACGCACGCGCGCGAATGGAAAAGCATCGCTCCCACGCACAAACCCGTGATGATCAAGGGCGTCACCCTCCTCTGGACCAAGGACGACGGCAGCATCACCGACCTGCACCTGTATTTCGACGTGGCGGTCGTGAAGGCGGAGCTCGGCGCTGCCCCGAAGGACGTCGAGGCGCCCGCGCCCAGGGCGCCCGCCACCGGCGCGCCGCAAGACTTCCAGCAGTCGTGGCCCGTCTCCGCCGAGGAGACGAAGGACGTGGACGTGGTGAGGTCCGCCCTCGACGCGCTCGAGAACCTCAGCGAGGCCGGCTACGTCGGCGCGATGGCCGATGACGTCGAGGTGTACTCGCTCGAGCACGCCGCGCCCACGCGCGGGAAGGCCGACGCCAAGGCCTATTACAAGGCGATGCACAAGGCGATCGGTCAGCTCGATACGACGATCATGGGCGAATGGGGGGTCGGCAAGTTCGCGATCGTCGAGTACGCGATCGCGGGCGAGCAGCTCGGGCCGATCCTGTGGCTCCCGGCTCAGCGCGACAAGGTCCTCCGCTTCGAGCGGGTCGACATCTGCGAGATGCGCGACGCAAAGGTTGCCCGCATCTGGCGCTACGACAACCCGATCCAGGCCGAAGACCAGTGACCTCTCACCGCCGTAGTCGGTAGCCGGCGCGGCGTACTGTCTCGATCATTTTTGCATCGTCGCCGAGCTTGTCGCGCAAGCGACTGAGATGCACCTCGACGAGGTTCGAGCGCCGATCGTCTTTTCGCTGCCATACGCGCTCGCGCAGGGTCGCCGGCGACACCACGGCACCTCGGGCCTCCATGAGGCACACCAGCATTTCACACTCGCGCGCAGTGAGCGCCACGGCTCGGCCGCCCACGCGAACCTCGCGCTCCACCCGGTCGAGCTCGAGCGCGCCCCACCGAAGACGTGAGGTCGTCGCGGTCCTGCGTACCGAAGCCACGATGCGCGTGACGAGCTCCCGCCCCTCGACGGGGGCCATGGCGAAGTCGTCCGCGCCGGCGTCGAGCAGCGCCTCGCCCTCTGTCGCGTCGATGCAGATCGCCACGACCGCCCCCCCATAGCCTTCGTCCCGAAGTCGGCGGCACTGCGCGATCCGCTCGTCGAGGTGAGCGTGCTCGCCCAGTACAACGCCCTCGAAGCCCGCGAGCGAAGACGCCGGATCCCTGGGCCGATCGGCCAAAGAGGGCACGAGCGTGACGCGGAGCCTGGGCTCGAGCACCTGTTCAAGGGCGACGCCCCAAGCTCCCCGCTCCACGACTAGAACGTGCACCGGCGGCGCCGCGCATACAAAGGTCAGACCAACTCGCTCCGCGAGAGGCCCTTGGGGTGGACGCGGCGGGCACCCGGGATCCGGTGCCTACCTCGGGACGGCGTTCCGCGACCCAGTGCCCCTCTCCGCCATCGCGCCATCGGCTTCCGGACCGAGCATGACGCAAAGTTAATGTTGCTGTCATGTCGGCAAGCGCGGTGGCGAGTAGCACCGGTATCGGCCGGCCATGATCCAACGAATCGTCCAGTTCGCCCTTCGGTTCCCTGCCATCATCATCGTCAGCGCAGTCCTCATCGTCCTCGGAGGCACCGCCGCTTTCGCCAATCTGGACATCGAGGCGTATCCCAACCCGTGCCCGCCGCTCGTCGAGACGCTGGTGCAGCCGATGGGTTGGAGCGCCGAGGAAGTCGAGCGCTACGTCACGATCCCGATGGAAGTGGGGCTCTCGGGGATGCGAGGGCTCACGTACATTCGATCGCAGTCGCTCTTTGGCCTGAGCGACGTGAAGTGCTACTTCGAATGGGGGACGGACTACTGGGCCGACCGGCAGGAGGTCATCAACCGGATGACCAGTTGGATCACCCTGCCCAATGGCCTGCAGTCGCAGATCTCGCCGTGGAACGCGATCGGCGAGGTGTTCCGCTACACCCTCAAGGGCGAGGGCTACACGCTCAACGACCTGAAGACGGCCGAGGACTTCATCATGGAGCGCCAATGGCGCCAGGTCCAAGGCGTCATCGACGTCACCAGCTACGGCGGAACGACCAAGCAGTACCACGTCGACGTCGACCCGTACCGCCTCCGCGGCCACGGGGTGACTCTCACGCAGACGATCACCGCGCTGCAGAACGCCAATGCCAACGTTGGCGGTCAGCGCGTGTCGATCGGCGAGCAGTCGTACGACATCCGCGGGATCGGGCTTCTCGGTTACTTTGGCTCGCCGCTCACCGACATCGGTAACGTCGTCGTCTCGCAGGGACCGACGGTCAATGGGCTCAATACCGGCACCCCGGTCCGCGTCAAAGACGTTGCCGACGTGAACGTGGGCGGCGCCCCACGGCTCGGGATGGTGGGCCACGACGACGACGACGACGTGGTGCAGGGGATCGTCCTCATGCGGTACAACGGCCAGGCCGTCCCGACGCTCGAGGGCATCAAGAAGAAGGTCGAGTTCATCGAAGAAAACAACATCCTGCCGCCTGGGATGAAAATCGTCCCCTATTACGATCGAGGAAACCTCACCAAGCTGACGATTCACACGGTGCTCGAGAACGCCGTCGTCGGCATCGGGCTCGTTCTCCTGGTCCTCATCCTTTTTCTCAGCGATCTACGCGCTGCGCTCATCACGGCGATCAACATCCCCCTCGCGCTGACGGTCGCCGTCATCGGCCTTGTGTCGTTTGGGCAATCGGCCAACCTGCTGTCGCTCGGCGCCGTCGACTTCGGGATCATCGTCGACTCGTCGATCATCATGATGGAGAACATCTTCCGCCGGATGGGGCCGAGCGGACAGGGCTCGATGGTCGAGCGGGTGCAGGCCGGAGCGCGCGAAGTCGGCCAGCCGATGACGTACTCCACGGTCATCATCGGCCTGGCGTTCCTGCCGCTGTTCACGCTGGTCGGCGTCCCGGGCGCCATCTTCGCCCCGATGGCGCGCACCTACGCGCTGGGCATCACGGGCGGCATCCTCTTCGCCATCACGCTGACGCCGGTGCTCGCGTCCAAATTCCTGCCGGCGCAACACGAGGAGAAGGAGAACTTCATCATGAGGTTCCTCCACAAGGTCTACAACCCGTTCTTCGACGCGGCGCTGCGGAGCCCGAAGATGTCGCTCTTCGTCCGCCTCATCCCGGTGTGCCTCGGCATCGCTCTGTTCCCGCTGCTCGGGCGCGACTTCATGCCCAAGCTGGAAGAGGGCAACCTCTGGATCCGCGCGACGATGCCGATGTCGATCTCGCTCGAGAAGTCCGCCGAGTACACAACGCGGATGCGGCGCATCCTGCGCGGCTGCCCGCTCGACGTGAAGGTCGCGTGCACCGACGCGAACCGCACGCACCCGGAGGTGCTCACCGTCGTCTCGCAGCTCGGCCGGCCGGATGACGGGACCGACGTGACGGGCTTCTTCAACATTGAGTTCTTCGCGCCGCTCAAGCCATTCGACGAGTGGCCCCGCGGCATGACCAAGGACACGCTGACCGAGGAGCTGAACAAGGACCTAGGCGAGGCGTTCCCGGGCACGCTGTTCAACTTCTCCCAGTACATCCTCGACAACGTGGAAGAGGCCACCGCCGGCGTGAAGGGCGCCAACTCGGTCAAGATCTTCGGACGCGATCTCGATCAGAACGAAGACGTGGCGCAGAAGATCGTCGACGTGATGCGCACGGTGCCCGGCATCGCGGACCTCGGACTGTTCCGCTCGATCGGCCAGCCCGACGTCAAGATCACGCCCGACCGCACGCAGCTCGCGCGCTACGGATTGAACACCGGCGACGTGGCCAACGTGGTGCAGTCGGCGCTCGGCGGCCTGACGGGCAACGGCAGCCCCATTGTCGAGGTATACGAGGGCGACAAGTTCTTCGACCTCACCGTCCGCTGGCAAGGGCAGTATCGATCGTCGATCGAGGCCATTCGCGAGATCACCGTCTCGACGCCCGCGGGCTCGTACATTCCGCTCGGCCAGATCGCACAGATCGAGCAGATCACCGGCCCGACCAGCATCTACCGAGAGAACCTGCAGCGATACGCCCCGGTGAAGTTCAGCGTTCGCGGCCGTGACCTCGCCGGCGCCATCGAAGACGCGCAGAAGCGGATCAAGGACCAGGTCCACATGCCGTACGGCACGCATCTCGAGTGGGAGGGCGAGATCCAAGAGCTGAAGAAGGTCACCGAGCGCCTCGCGATCATCGTCCCGCTCACGCTCCTGCTGATCGCGTTCGTCGTGTACGTCGCCGTCGGCAACTGGGTCGACACGCTGATCGTCGTCGTCGACATCCCGGTCGCCATCACCGGCGGCGTGCTCGCGCTCCTGGTGACGGGGATGAACTTCTCGGTATCCGCCGCGATGGGCTTCATCTCGATCTTCGGGATTGCGATCCAGGACGCGATCCTCGTCGTCACGTACTTCCAGCGCCTGCACCTGCACGAGGGCCACACGATCGAGCAAGCCGCGCGCGAAGCGGCCGAGAAGCGCTTCCGCCCCGTGCTGATGACGACGCTCGTCGCCATGCTCGGCCTCCTGCCGGCGGCGACGTCGAACGGCATCGGATCCCAGACGCAAAAGCCGCTGGCAATCGTCGTCATCGGCGGGTCGCTCATCCTCGCGATCCTCACCCGTGTCCTTCAGCCTCCGCTCCTGGTGCTCGCCCACCAGTGGATGGAGAGCCGCAGGATCGGCGAGCAGCCGCCGAGCGCCCCGCCGCTGGAGCCGGCCGTCTGAGAGCTCCGGACCGACGCGTCGGTGTCGGTTCGACCACGCGCGCGAGCTGATGGTGGAATACTCGTTCCCCGAGTCTCCGGGCCGTCAGCCGCTCGAAGTAGGCCTCCAGGTTCTTCCAGCGGCCCGCGAACGGGGTGGCCTTGTTCCCGTAGAACAGCGCCGGGAAGGCTGCGCAGTCGGCGAGCGTGAACTCCGCGCCCATCGCCCAGGGGCCTCCTCGCACCTGTTCGTCGACCAGCGCGTACGCCGTTTCCATCTGCGCCCGCGCCTGTTCGACACCGAACGGGTCGCGCTTGCTCTCCGGGCGCAGCCTGTCGCCGACGATCTTCTGGATCGGAAGATGGATGTACAGGTCGCACGTGCGGTCGCGCAGGCGACACTCGAGGGCACGCACTGGATCGGCGGGGTCAAGCGCGCGCCGCCGCGGCCCGTGCCGACTCGAAGCGATCACGCGGATCGGCGGCGTTTCGATCATCGCAACCCCGCCGAGAACCCGAGCGTTCCCGCGTTCATGCGCGCCGGCGGGCCACGATCGAAACGCCGCCGAGCCGGGTGATCGCTTCCACCCATCAGAGCGGGAGGGGATCTCGCTCAGCGGCCGATGTCGTGGTCGGGACTGGGATGGACGACGAGCCGCCCCTTGGCGTCACGCGCGACCGCAACGGACTGACCCTGCAATGCGCGCAGCGCGGGGGTCGCTCGCAGGACGACGAAGCGCTCTCCGTCCGACACCACGGCGTAGGCGCCCGATGGGCCGGCCCGTTCGGCCGGCTGGATGCGCCCCCGGAAACCTTCCGGTAGGCGGGCGAGGAACGTCATACCCGAGCGTGCGGCGATCTCGGCTCCGAGCGCGCGCCGCTCGAGTTCACGCAGCTTCGCTACCCGGTCCGGATCGTCGGGCCCGATGCCGAGACGGCGCAGCGCCTCGCGGCGCTCAGCAACGGCTTGCTGCACGTCGGCCCCCAGTCCCCAGTAGGCCAGCGTCTTCGTCTCGACGCGATCGAGCCAGACCGGTCCCTGGTGGACGACCTGCTCCGCGAGCGACAGGGGCTCCTTGCGAACGACGAGCCGGTAGCGAGGAGGCGCGGCGCGTGCCCGCTCGGCGAGCCGGTCGAGGAGGTCGGGCGGCACCTTCCAGCGCGCTGGGCCCTCGGCGGCCACGAGCCCCGCTCGTTCCAGGTCGCGCAGGCGCCGCGCGAGCCGCTGTGCGTCGCTGCCAGCGGATGGATCGACGGCCAATACCCCGCCGCGGGCGCGGGCGGCCTCGGCGATCTGCCGGTCCGCGGGACGCACGGGCGTCTCGGGGGGCGTTGCGAGGGAAACGAGATCCCCCACTCCCACCGCCTGCGCGCTGCGCGCGTCGAGCGGGACGTGGTACGCGCGCCCCGCGGGCGTCTCGACCACCGCGTAGAACGTCCCCTTGAGCTCATCGGACAAACCCTTTCCGGCCACCCGGCCCGTGACGACCGCCGCCGCCACTCCCGGCTCGGGCGGAAGCGCCTGTCCCGGTCGAACCGCGTCGTAGCGGGAGGGGTCGCCTCGCACCGCTGCGTGGATCTGCTGCAGGATGTCGCCGCGCGAACCGTGATCCCGGAGCCGCTTCTGCCAACCTTCGACAAGCTTCCACGACGTTCTCGAGACGCGCTCGGCGAGCCGGAGCCCCTCGAGATGTTCGA
>Ga0302325_10006718_pt1 | contig 25749 bp, 14 predicted proteins | sample Palsa_T0_2_FD_201948 | JGI IMG/M metagenome (GOLD analysis project Ga0302325, IMG submission 201948) | Peat permafrost microbial communities from Stordalen Mire near Abisko, Sweden - Palsa_T0_2 | ecosystem: Environmental > Terrestrial > Soil > Palsa > Peat permafrost | place: Sweden: Abisko... | reverse complement strand
CCGTGGACCGGTTTCTCGCGGATGTCGAAGGGCGCATGGGCCCGATTGACGCGGTGTTGATTTGGCCGCTCTATCCCAATATCGGCGTGGACGACCGCAATCAGTTCGATCTCGTGCGCGACATGCCCGGAGGCATCGCGGGCGTTCACAAGATGGTGGACGAATTTCATCGCCACGGCGTGAAGGTGCTTTTCCCGACGCTCGCGTGGGACTCCGGCACGCGCGACGAGGGCGAGCCGGTGGGGAAGACGCTCGCCGAGCTGATGAAGCAGGTCGGCGCAGACGGCGTGAACTTCGACACGCTCGAAGATGTGCCCGCGAGCTTTCACGCGGCTGCCGAAGACGCGAAGCATCCGCTCGCGCTTGAGCCGCAATTTTCTATCCGCGACGAATCGCTCGCGTGGAGCACGATCAGTTGGAACGATTGGGTGACTTGGGAAGATATTCCGTATCCCTTCGTCCCGATGGTGAATCAGGCGAAATGGCTCGAGCCACGCCACATGATCAACGTGACGGATCGCTTCACGCGCGACAAGACGAACAGCCTGCAGCACGCGTTTTTCAACGGCGTGGGCTATGCGACACTCGAAAATCTTTGGGGCTTCTGGTATGGGATGACGCCGCACGATGCCGAGGCCGTACGGCGGATCACGCGCATCGAGCGCGCTTTTGCCGAAAATCTTGTGAGCGCGGATTGGGAGCCGCATATGCCGACGCTGCAAGCCGGCGTCTTCGCGAGCAAGTTTCCGGGCGAGAAACAAACATTGTGGACGATCGTAAATCGCAATGAATATGACGTCGTGGGTGATCAGCTCCGCATCCCGCACCGGGAAGGAATGCATTATTACGATGTATGGCACGGCTTCGAGATAACCCCCGTGATCAACGGAAACGAAGCGACGATAAATTTAAACATTGAGGGGCTCGGCTTCGGCGCGGTGCTTGCGACGCAAGATGTTTCTCCGAGCGACTCGCTGAAAGAGCTCTTCAAGTTGAATCTTTCCGAGCGGCCGTTGGCCGCTTTGATGCGCACGTGGACCTACCTTCCTCAGACCATCGTGAAAATTTCTGCGACGAAGCCCGTCGCGGACGCGCCGGCTGGGATGGTTCGCATCCCGGAGGGGGATTTCGAATTCAAAGTGCGCGGAATTGAAATCGAGGGCGGCAACGACCCTGGCGTGGACGTGCAGTATCCATGGGAAGATTCTGCGCGGAGATTCCACCGGCTGCGGATGCACCTGAAGAGTTTTTTCATTGACCGCACGCCGGTGACGAATGCGGAGTTCAAAAAATTTATGGATGCCGCCAACTATCATCCTGCAGACGATCACAATTTTCTGAAGTACTGGTCGAACGGAACGTACCCGGATGGCGCGGCGAATGAGCCCGTAACCTGGATTTCGATTGAAGACGCGCGCGCCTATGCGGAATGGGCAGGGAAGCGGTTGCCGCATGATTGGGAGTGGCAGTATGCGGCGCAGGGGACGGACGGGAGGCTCTATCCGTGGGGCAACGAATGGAATGCGCAGGCGTTGCCGTCGCCGGACCACGCGCGAATGATGCGCGCGCCAACGAATGTCGACGCGTTTCCCGCAGGCGCGAGCCCGTTTGGTGTGCTGGACATGGAAGGAAATGTTTCGCAGTGGACCGATGAATTCCGCGACGAGCACACGCGCGCAGCGATTGTGCGCGGCGGCGCGTTTTATCAGCCGCGTGGCTCGATCTGGTATTTTCCGCAGACATACCGGCTCGACGAGCACGAAAAGTTTCTATTGATGTCGCCGGGCCGCGACCGCGCAGGAACAATCGGCTTCCGCTGCGTCGTCGACGCGCCGTAAGAAGCTGGCGCGCCATGAATCGATTTCTCCGCGAGATCGTGGCCGATTGCCGCGTCTGCGCCAGCAAGATTCCGGCGATCATATGACGGACGGCGCGATTTGCCCGGCCGGACCTTCCGGAGTATTCTCCTCACAGCTTGCGCAGCGCATATCTGACTCACATGATTTCGAAAACCTCGATATTTATCGCAGTCTGCTTCACATTTCTCCTCGCGGCTGCCGGATGGGCGCAGAAGCCTGAGCTGGTGGTCGCGACCGGTCACTGGGGCCGCGTAACTTCTCTGGCATTCAGCCCGGACGGAGCGGTGCTCGCATCCGGAAGCGAAGCAGACAGCACCATCCGCCTGTGGGAACTCGCGACGGGGCGCGAGTTGCGAACGCTTATCGGGCATGAATTTGGCATCAGCTCGCTTGCGTTCAGTAAGGATGGGAGCCTGCTGGCATCCGCGAGCTCGGATCGGACCATAAAGCTCTGGGAAGTTGCCAGCGGGCGCGAGCTGCGAACAGTGACGACTTATAGCCGACTCGCTTATGTTGCCGAATTCAGCCCGGATGGCCGTTTGCTGGCAACGGTTGGCGACGATTCGGTCGACTTTTGGGAAATTGGGAGCTGGCGCAAGATCCGAACGATCGAAGGCTTCGGCCCGCATGCCGTCGCTTTCAGCCCGAAAGAACGCCTCCTTGCATCCGCAGGCCTGACTGGGCCGTTTGACTACTCGCATCCGGACGACGCCAAATGGAGCGTCAGATTGTGGGATATCGACTCGGGGCAGGAAGTGCGGGAACTGCCTCAACAGCCCTACGGGATCCGGACGGTCGCCTTCAGCCCGGACGGACGCGTGCTGGCGTCGGGGGGCGCCAGTTTGAAGCTCTGGGACGTCACGACTGGGCTAGAAATTCGCACCTTGAACGGCCACACCTCGGCAGTCGAGGCCGTCGCATTCAGTCAAGACGGCTTGCTGGCAACGGCAAGCAGAGATAAAACGGTAAGACTGTGGGAAGCGTCCACCGGGCGCGCAATCCGCACACTGGACGGCGGGCACGACAACTTCGACAACTGTATCGCTTTCAGTCCGGATGGAACTCTGCTCGCGTCGGTAAGCGAGCCTTCTACCAGCGCTGTGACGATCTGGGATGTGAAGACGGGACAGGATCTGGGCAATCTGATGGGCTACGACCATCCTTTCCTCTCGGTCACGTTCCAAAAGGACGGACGCCTCCGAGCAGCCGCGGGATCGAATCAAACATTGCAGTTGTGGGACCTCGCCGGCGGCGGCCTGCGAATATTGAACGGACACAACGACCTTGTCGATTCGGCTAACTTCAGCGCCGACGGACGCATGCTGGCATCCTTGAGCGGCGATGGCGCGGTGAAAGTATGGGACGTCGAAACGGGGCGAGCGTCGCCCGTTGCGCCGCGCATCGAAACATCAAATCCATTCGTGCTTAGTCCCGACGGCCGGCTGCTGGCGACGGTCATCGGGAATGACAAAAGCATCGTGAAGCTCTGGGATGTCGCCTCGGGACGAGAACTACATGCCCTGTCCGGAGATACCGGTGTTATCGCGGCGGTCGTTTTCAGCCCGGATGGACGGCTGCTAGCGTCGGCAGGCCAAGGCTCCGGCGTGACGATATGGGACGTATCCACCGGGCGCGATGTAAGCAAATTCGCAGCGGAAGCCGGCGAACTTGCCTTCAGCCCTGACGGGCGGCTGCTCGCATCGTCAGTTGACGATGGCCTCGTCATCTGGGATGTGGCCTCCGGCCGCTCGCTGCGCACTCTTCCTGCACATCGCGGCGAAGTCCATGCATTGGCGTTCAGCCCGGATGGCCGGCTGCTGGCATCTGCGGGTTCGGAACGCGCGATCGAACTCTGGGACGTAACCGTTGGCCGAGAATTGCGAACGCTAACCGCAGGCAACGATCTGGATTTTGTACAGTTCAGCCCGAATGGCCGCTTTCTAGTCAGCTTGGATTGGACAGGCTCCATCATGCTCTGGGATGTTGAGGGAACGGAGCTTGCCAGAATCGTGGGCCTGAACGATCGCGATTGGGCGGTGGTCGACCCCGAAGGCCGCTACGATGCCTCTCAGGCGGGCATGGAACTGATGCATTGGACTGTCGGCGTCGAAACGATTTCGCTGAATCAACTCAAGGACCGTTATTTTGATCCAGGTTTGCTGGCGAAAGTGCTGGGACTGAATAAAGAGCCGCTGCGAGACGTCGTTGGATTCACGGACGTTAAGCTATTTCCGGAGGTGGAGTCCGCCGACGTCGTCCCCGGCCGCGACGGGCTGCAAATCCGGCTAAAGAACCGTGGCGGGGGCATCGGCCGGGTGCAGGTGTTCGTGAACGGCAAAGAACTTCAGGCCGATGCTCGCGGACCCGGCGTGAACCCGGACGCGGCGGACGCCACGCTCACATTGGATCTGAGCGGCGCACATTGGAAACCCGGTGAGCAAAATGATATTCGGATCGTATGCTGGAACCGGGAGGGCTACCTGTCCAGTCGAGGCGTCAGCGTTGCCTGGCAAGATTCCGGCCTGCCTGAGAAGGCGCGGCCTGAACTCTATGCCATCGTGGCCGGTATTTCCGATTACGCCGCTCCTGATTTTCGCTTGCACTTCGCCGCCAAAGACGCCACGGATTTTGCGCGCGCGCTGCAGGTCGCCGGTAGCAGGCTCTTCGGCCAGGAGCGCGTGCACCTTACTTTGCTCTCGAGCGCCAGCGACGCAGCGGGCGCACGGCCCACCAAGGAAAACCTCACGAAGGCTTTCGAGGCCGCACAGAAATCCAAACCCGGAGATGTTCTGGTGGTTTATCTCGCGGGGCACGGAGTCGCTATACACGATACCTACGCATATCCGACCGTGGAAGCGCGCACTCTCGATCTGGCCGATCCTGAAATTCGCCGGCAGACATCTGTAACGAGCGAGGAGCTGGTGACGTGGATCAAAGCGATTCCGGCATTGCATCAAGTCATGATCCTGGACACATGCGCGGCGGGCTCCGCGCAACGGAGCCTGATGGAAAAGCGCGATCTGCCGAGCGATCAGATCCGTGCCATTGACCGGTTGAAGGATCGCACTGGCTTCTTTGTTCTGATGGGATCGGCGGCCGACGCTTCCAGCTACGAGGCGAGTCAATTCGGGCAAGGCCTGCTGACATATTCGTTGTTGCAAGGAATGCGCGGAGCCGCGCTGCGCGACAACAAGTTCGTGGATGTGAGCAAACTGTTCGAGTATGCCGCCGACGAGGTGCCGCAATTGGCGCTGAACATCGGCGGGCTCCAGCGACCTCTGATTGCAACTCCAGAGGCCGGTGCCAGTTTCGATATCGGCGAGCTTGACGGCCGCGACAAGGAATCGATCCCGCTCGCGTTGGTCAAGCCCATCATCCTGAGGCCGGTCCTGATCAATCCGGACGAAGGAGTGGACAATCTGGAGTTGATGCGGCTCTTGCGCGATCGTCTGCGGGACACGACTTATGTCGGAGCGCGCAGCTCAGGCGAAGCCCCGGCGGTATTTGTGGATGAAGAAGATTTCCCAGGCGCAATCCGGCCTACGGGCACATATTCGGTGGAAGGCGGCCAAGTAAAGGTCAGGTTAGTCCTGACCCGCAATGGCAAGAAGATCGGAGAATCGCAATTGACTGGGCCGGCGCAGGATCGCGACGCGTTGGTGGAGCGAATTTTGGGGGCGATCCTCCAAGGTGCGAAGTAGCCCATGGAGCCAAGCTGCGAACGCGATTCCGCTGCCCCCACAGGTCTTCCCGTTTCGCTCCGGACGCAGCAGTAATGATCGAGGAATCCGATGCTCACACGACGGAAATTCCTTGCCACCGCAGCTTACGCCGCGGCTGCAGCACGTCTTTCCGCGAAGGGCCAAGGGAAAGTTCGAATTGCGCTCGCCATTCCCAGCGAAGCGACTGGCCCTCAGATGCCGATCGACTTTGTCGGCCTGTCTTATGAGGTGCAACAACTCTCGGACGCGACTTTCTTTTCGGCGCGGAACAGCGGACTGATTCGCGAGTTCAAAGCACTCTCTTCAGCTGGAGTTTTGCGCCTTGGAGGCAACACCAGCGAGTTCGCTTACTGGAAACCTAAGCCTGACTCTCCCGAACCGGGGCATCCTCCAGTCCGTGAGGTCGCGGGCGAGCCGAAGGCGCAGTACTACGGGGTGACGGCCGGGGCAATCAGGAACCTTGCGGAGTTCCTCCAAGCGACGGGCTGGAACTGCATCTACGGAATCGGAATGGGCACGAATACGCCGACGCGCGCCGCGGAGGAAGCGGTCTTTGTAGCCGAGACGCTCGGCAATCGCCTGCAGTACTTCCAGATCGGGAACGAGGCGGATCTGTTTGACCGGCACCTACGTGATCCGAAGACATGGTCGGTCAAGAAGTACTTGGAGGAATGGCTCACGCTGGCGCGCGCGATCGCAGCCCGGGTGCCTGCGGCAAGGTTCGGCATGCCTGATGTTGCGAGCAACATGTCGTGGCTGACGGAGATTGCCGATCAATGGCCTTCCATCCAGTCGCCGCCTCGCGTGTCGACGCTGACTCATCATTATTATTTTGGCGGGCCCGCGACGAATCCCGAAGTCAACATTCCAAACCTGCTGAAACCGGCCACGATGCAAAAGGTGCAGAACACCGCGAATATCGCAACAGCCGCCGCCAGCAAGATCGGTGCGCGCGTGCGCATGACCGAAGGCAACACGTGCTATCGCGGAGGCAAGCCGGGTGTCTCCGACGTGTTCGCAGCCGCACTTTGGTCAGCCGACTATTCGCTGCTGCTGGCCAGTAACAACTATTCTGGTGTCAATTTGCATGGTGGTACGGGCAAATCTGTCGCCAATTCCGTTGGTGGATCTCTACCCGGCGACTCGCTTCTCGAAGCGAATGGCGAAACTCCCGAACAGATTGCCGCACATCCGCATCCTTTCTATACGCCGATTGCGACGTTTGGCTCGGACTATACGTTGGAGCCAGTCGCGTATGGTCTCAAGTTTGCAGGCTCGTTCAGCGGTGGAACATTGTTGAGTACCGAGTTCTCGACGAAGCTGCAGGCTGTGGGAGTCAATGCAACGGCCTACGCCGCGAAGCTGCCGGGCGGCCAGACATCGGTGATCATTCTGAACAAGGACGCGGCGTCGGACGTTGAAGTGGAACTCGATTTCGGCCGCAGCATGGCCGGTGTGGTGGAAAGCGAAACATTACAAGCGCCGGCATTAGATAGCCGCGAAGCACACATCACAACGTCAACGAAGATAGGTTCTCTCAAGCAGGGCAAGCATTCCGTCATTATTTCCCGCGCAACCGGGTTACGCCTGACGGTGGTCTGAGCGTCTCCGCAACTCACCCACTCAGCGGCAGAGACGGCTCCAGTATCATTTCAGATTTGGAAAAGTAATAGGTAAGAGTGGTGGGGCTGGGGAGAGCCGAACTCCCGACACGCAGTTTAGGAGACAGCCTGACAGATTGCAAATCGCCGAAAACTGCAATCCGGGATCCTCTCAAGATCTCAATCAATTCCGGCAAGTGCCATGGCTGCGGGCGAGGACACGGATACTTGGTGCTGCAGCCAACATGAAATCTATGAGCGGATGTTGCGGGGCACTATTAAGGACTACAGGTTTAGCGATGAGCGGCTGGTGTATATCGTAATGGTCGATGATGGCGATGACCTAGCAGACGAAGCGGTTTGGATTAACGCGAATCCAAATCCCAGCATATCTGTTCATTATCATACAGGAAAGACCGTAGAGGCGGAGTTTGTATCATGTATGAGGAAACTTCTTGCGTAGCCGCGCGCAACTAAATCACGCGGGCGGTGTTCTAAGTGTTTGCGTGTCGGGGGAATAATAAAAATGTACGACATACTTGAAAACATTGCTCGATCGTGGCCTAATCTTCCGCGAGCGGCGTTTTGTTCCCAGCAGACGAATAATTAGGATCTCTTTTTCGGAGCGTGAGTTTGGAAGGGCACATAAGCGTCTCGATCCTTTCCTGTAATCGCCTCCTCCGGGAGACGATTGCGCGTATCTTGACCTACAAGCGCAATTTCAACGTGGTGGCTGTTGAGCCCCCAGGGCTGATCCCGGGCGGAATCGAACTTGCCCGCACACCGGATGTGTGGGTTTCGGACTCGTTGTACGACTTCGCCAAACAATTGCTGCCGTATCTACACGAACGGAAAGAGAAATCAGTTGCTTGCGTTTTAATCGCTATGCCGGATGACGCGAAACAGTTCCTAACGGCCGTCAGCTACGGCGTGCTGGGCTATGTTTTGCAGGAAGCTTCGCCCATTGATGTGATCGCCGCGATTCGCGCCGTTGCGCGAGGCGAAGCCGTATGCCCCCCTCACTTAGCGAGGGTACTCTTTGACTTCGTCGCGTCGCAGAAGAGCGATCTTCACAACGGCCGGGCAACGAAGCAATTTAGATTGACCCGCCGGGAACAACAGCTAGTCCCGCTAGTCGGCCGCGGGTTAACGAACAAGGAAATCGCGACACATCTGAATGTCTCCGAGCAAACCATCAAGACTCACATTCATCGGATTCTTCGCAAGACCGGCGTCGAAGATCGCTTTGCCATTAGCGCTGCGTGCGACGCGGTTCAAATCGGTATATAACCCTCTCAGGTGTTTTCCGTATTCTTAGTACGCGCTGAAAGACCTAACTCCCTCTTAGAGTTCACCCCTTTTTAAATCCTACGTAACTCTCTGTGTCGCTCACATTTATAACCCCCTCGTGAATCCGAATTCCGCCTGTTCATAACTGGCTGGATTTTGGATACTACGCGCGAAATCAAACCCTGGGTTCGGAGTCCAGCAATGAGCCCGATTCGAGTGTTAGTGGCAAACCAGCCGCGCTTGATGCGGGAGCTCGTGATGGCGACAATTTCAGACCAAACCGATATTGAGATCGTCGGTGAGGTTTCGGAGAAATCCGAGATTGCGTCGGCAGTTGAGACGACCCAGCCGGATTTTTTGATAATCGCGTTGGATCGATCGCGACGACTACCATTTTATTGTGAGCTAATTCTACGCGATCATCCGCAAATCAAAGTTCTCGCGGTCTCGATGGAATCCAGCAATTTGTTGGCGTTCTATTGGACGTCGTTGCAAGTTCAGTCCAACCAGATTGAAGCTTCCGAGGAAGGCCTGCTGAATATATTGCGCGGCAAAGTGCGGTCTGCAGCGAGGTTGCAATGACCCTTCGCGGATTTACGCTGGGATGCGCTCCGAGGGCTTGGAAAAAGGCCGCGGGCATCGCCATGGCCGTGGCGGCGGCCATGGCATTTTCTGGGTCATTATCGTGGGCACAGAATCAGTCGCCAGCTCCGGTTGCGAGCTCCGACCTGGGAAGGGCGAATCTTAGCCGGGTGGCAGCATCGCCGCAGCGTATTAAGGCCGTGCTCGTGCAGGATCCCGGCTTAATGGTCGAGTTGAAGCGCTGGGTGGCTAAAGATGCCACCGACCATGGCCAAATCGTAGGGGAGTCGGACCTCACCGATGACGCCATGTTTGACCGCTTAGAGACGGATGTGCAATTCCGGGCGGTCGCAACTCAGCTGTTGCAAAAATACGGCTATCTCGTTCCCAAAGTTAATCCTGACTCTGCAATGGGCCAGGAACAATTGCTCGTCCTGCAGGAGAGAGCAAAGTGGCTCACGCAAGAGGGCGAGGAGGAACGCGCGGCACAGCGTACCCAGCAGGCTCAAGAAATGCAGAAGGCGCGTGCGTGCGCTGCCGGAGTTGCGGCCGATTGCCCTTCACAGCAAGGCGTTCCCTCGCAAGGCACGAGCCGCACCGGTGGCCAAGGGACAGGCGGGGAGGTTGGCCCGCAACAATTCTCGCCGAGCGAGCCCTCCATACCGGGGATTCCGCAGCAACAGAACGAGCCGAGTTTCCCATTTGGAAATGGAGGCAGCGCTCCCCTCGAGCAGACTCAGATGATGCAGCCTTACGGCGATTCTGGGAGCGGACTGACGTCAGCTGATCTGAATAATGGCAATTCGGGCGGCTCAGGCCAATCATTCGGCGGCTTCGGTGCAATGTCTGGCCTTGGCTCATCCACATCTTCTTCGCCGTCGGGTTCGAGGAATCCCGGTCAAGGGAACCAAGGGAACCTAGGCAACGAAAATGAAATGGGATCGTCGCGATTGAGTGGGACTGGTTTTTCGATGAACGGCAATCGCGGCGGCCAGGACTCGATGCTTGGCTTTCCTCCCTATGGCACATCGATATACGGCGGAACGGGGGTTGTCGAACAGGCACCTCGACCGGGGCTGGAATCGCTATCTCCAGCCCGTCCTTCGGGCACACCTGTGCTTCCATTGCAGTCGCTCGGGCCGCAAATGCAGCCGCAAGCAGCTTTTCAGCCTGTGATGGAGCATGTTCCGAACCCTTACGAGGAAGTACCGTCGTTGTACGACATGTATCTGCAGACGTCTCCGAGACCTTCAGGACCGACTCGATTCGGAATCGAAGTTTTTGCGAACGGGACACGTGATCCTCAATTAATCCCCATGGATATGCCGGCGGGCCCCGACTACGTGGTCGGTCCAGGTGACGGACTGACAATTGACTTGTGGGGCGCCATTTCCCAGCGCTTCTATCGCACTGTAGACCGGGAAGGACGTGTGAGCTTACCGGAAGTCGGGCCGGTACTTGTAAGCGGAAAGAGTCTGGCTGATGTTCATCTGTACCTGGAAGAGGTGCTTCGCACGCAGTTCCGGCAAGTGTCCGCCGACGTGACTCTTGCGCGTTTGAGAACGATTCGAATCTACGAGGTAGGTGATGTCGCCCGTCCGGGCGCGTACGACATCAGTTCGCTTTCGACTCCTTTGAATGCGCTGTTTGCTGCCGGGGGCCCCACACCTAGCGGCTCTCTGCGCATCGTGAAGCACTATCGGGGCGATCAGCTCGTACAAGTCGTTGACCTCTACGATCTTCTCTTGCACGGCGTAAAAGAAGGAATACGTCCGCTTGAGAACGGAGATACGGTTCTGATCCCGTCGATCGGGCCACAAGTGTCTGTGGAAGGAATGGTGCGTCGCCCCGCGATTTATGAGTTGAAGGATGAAACCACATTGGGGGGCGTATTGGAGTTGGCCGGAGGACTGCTCCCGGCGGCTGCGCTCCGCCACATTGAAGTGCAGCGGTTGGTTGCGCACGACAAGGAAACGATGCTGAGCGTCGACGTTCCCGAAGGAGAGTCCGACGCGGCGGTGACGGAAAAGCTCAATTCGTTCAAGGTGCAAGACGGCGATCGTATCCGCATCTTCCCCGTCGCCCCGTATAATCAGGACGCAATCTATCTCGAAGGCCACGTGGTACGTCCCGGCCGATACTCCTTTCGAGACGGGATGCGCGTTACGGATCTGGTCTCTTCGTACAAAGACGTGCTGCCCGAGCCATCCAGTCAATACGCCGAGATTATCAGGCTCAACGCGCCGGATTTCCACCCGAGCGTAGAGAGTTTTGATTTGGCGGCCGCGCTAGAAGACCCATCGAAGTCCCCGCCTTTGCAACCTATGGACACGGTGCGGATCTTTAGCCGTTTTGACTTCGAGAATCCCCCGGTAGTTTCGGTATTGGGCGACGTCCGCATGCCGGGCACCTATCAAACGTCAGGGAAAATACATCTGAGCGACGCCGTACACCTTGCACGAGGACTGTCGCCTGATGCGCAAACTGAAGACGCGCAAGTGTTCCGTTCACTACCCGATGGACAATTGCAGATCCTTAGCATCAATCTAACCGAGGCGCTCGCGGGCGTACCGGCTGCAAATATTGTGCTCGAGCCGCGCGACCGCGTTCTCATTCACCGCAGTCCGGAGGCAATCCAGCCGGCGAGCGTCTACGTAGAGGGCCAAGTCGGGCGGCCGGGCCGCTATCCTCTCACGACGAATATGACGGTCGCGGATGTGATCCGGGCGGGCGGCGGGATGACGCCGAGCGCCGATAAGCAGGTTGCTGACCTGACGACCTACGCATGGACAAATGGCATGAAGTTGAACGGGCAGCACTCGACAATTCCGATTGCCGACGTGTTGAGCGGCAACACGCAGGCAAACGTGCCCCTTCACAACGGCGACGTCGTCACAATTCGCGAAATTCCGGGCTGGGGAGATTTGGGCGCTTCCGTGAGCGCAAGAGGTGAAGTGAAGCACCCGGGAACTTACGGAATCAAGCCGGGCGAGCGGCTCAGTTCTGTGTTGGAACGAGTCGGGGGCTTCCAACCCGATGCCTATCCGTACGGAGCGGTTTTGCAAAGAATCCAAGTTCGCGAGGTGCAAGCGAAGCAGCAGGATGAGCTCATCCTACGTGTGAAAGATGCGGAAGCCAGCCTCCAACTGTTGCCGGACACGACGCCGGAGCAAAAGCAGGCTAAAGACGCGGTGTTGGGACAGTATCACACCACGCTTACGCAGTTGAGCGCGACTATGCCCATTGGACGTGTGGCGATTCAGATCTCCCCCGATATCAGGCGCTGGAAGAACACATCTGCGGATCTGGAAGTGCAGGCCGGAGACGTTTTGTATATTCCAAAGCGGCCGGGCTACGTGATGGTAACTGGGCAGGTTTTCAACCCTACGGCGGTCTCGTATCGACCAGGGAAAAGCGCGCGGTGGTATCTGGGCCAGTCAGGAGGACCAACGACCGTCGCCAACAAGAAGGCCATCTTTGTGATTCGCGCCGACGGTTCGGTTCTCAGCACGCAAGAAAGCCTATGGAGCGGAAATTCCTTAAGTGCGGAGCTGAGGCCGGGGGACACCGTCGTGGTCCCGGAAAAAGCGCTCTCAGGGGGCGTGCAATGGCAAACTGTGTTCAGCATAGCTTCGATCGCCTCCTCGATCGTCAGTACTGCATTTATCGCAGCGCATTACTAGCGAAAGCGGGCGATGAAGCGTTGGCAGATTCGATGCGGGTTGGGCTGTTTTTTGCTGATAATGGCGGGCGCGCGGGGTGTTCCCTGTTACGCGGCGCCTCAGGCCCAAGACGATGGGTCGACCATTCCAGTGACGAATGGATCTGACAATGAGCACCAGGTTCCTGACGGCGAGAAATCAAAGCGGCAGGACGAGGGGGTTGCCGACTTGGGCGGCAATGAGACGGGACTCTCCTTCTTGAGAAATATAGTGATGGATCAAAGGACCATCTGGACGAGCCCTTTTCACCTGCGCCTAGGAGACGCGACTTGGCTGCTTCCCCTCGCGGAGGCCACCGGCGGTTTGTTTCTGACGGATCGTGCAACGGCTCGCGCAATCTCGAATAATCCGAGCACTTTGAATCCGTCGCGCAATTTTTCCAATTATGGCGTGGCCGCCTTTGTTGGCGCAAGCGGGGGCCTATATGTCCTGGGCAAAGCCACTCGTGATGATCATCAGAAGGAAACAGGCGTACTTGCGATAGAGGCCATACTCGACAGTCTCGCGGTAAACGTACCCCTAGAATATTCGCTCGGAAGGGAAGAGCCCTATAAGGATCAGGGAAATGGACTGTTCTTTCGCGGGGGTGCGTCATTTCCTTCGAACCACTCCGTGGTGGCTTGGTCGACGGCGAGCGTGATCGCGCATGAGTATCCGAGCGTTCTTACGGAAATCCTCTCGTACGGTCTGGCTACAGCCGTAAGTGTATCGCGCGTCACTGGAAAGGAGCACTTTCCTTCTGACGTGGTCGTTGGAAGCTCGATTGGATGGCTTGTCGGCCGCGAGGTTTATCGCAAGCACCATGATCCGGAGCTCGGAGGAGGCGGTTGGAAAGATCTATCAGGAGGCGTGGGAGCAGAAGAGCATCGCAGCCGGCGGAATATGGGTTCTCCTACCGTGCCGCTCGACAGCTGGGTGTATCCGGCTCTGGAGCGGCTTGCTGCTCTCGGTTATATCTCCACGTCGATCGCGGGCATGCAGCCCTGGACGCGAATCGAATGTGCGCGATTGACCGAAGAAGCGCGGGAAAGCCTGATTGCGCGTCAGGCTGCCAACCCGGAACCGGCCGCTCTCGAAGATCGGCTTCAGCTCGAATTCGAATATGAATCGAATATGCTGAGCGGCGGGCGAAACCTGACGGCAAACTTGGACTCCATCTACTCCCGAGCGGTGTCCATCAGCGGGCCGGATTTGAATAACAGCTATCACTTCGGTCAGACAATTTCCTACGACTTCGGGCGGCCGTTCGAACGGGGAACGAATCTGCAAGATGGAGGTTCATTCAGTGCAGCCGCTGGACCCGTTACGTTTTCCATCCGCGCGGAATTTCAGCACGCGCCATCAGCACCTGCATTCTCCGCTGATGCGCGGAACTTCATCGGGGCTATCGACCAAGTTCCCGTTCCTCCGGATACGCCGATCGCTTCGATCAATCGGCCTGAACTCCTGGACACTTATCTAGGAGTGAATTTGGGCAACTTCGAAATCGTCCTGGGAAGGCAAAGTCTCTCTTGGGGGCCGGGTCCCGGAGGTTCGCTGCTATGGAGCGACAACATCGAGCCGGTTGATATGGTCCAGCTGGTCAACCCGGAGCCATTCCGGCTTCCCGGATTCTTGAGCCACTTGGGACCAGCGCGCGTTGACGAATTCTTCGGCCGCTTAGGAGGACACGATTTCATTCGGCGCCCGTTTATTTACGGACAAAAGATTAGTTTTAAACCGCTGTCTAGCCTCGAATTGGGATTCGGACGAACGGTAACAATCGGAGGACAAGGGCCCGGAGCCACGCCGATCACGACGGATACTCTGGTCCACAGTTTTTTTGGCCAGGTCCAGGGCGCTTCGATACCTGGCGACAGACACTCCAACATGGATTGGACGTTTTACGTTCCCAAGGTTCACAACTACCTTGTCTTTTACGGCGAACTCTTTGCCGAGGACAATTTTTTGCCGATCGAAAATCCTCCCAAGAACCCATTTCGCCCGGGAATCTACGTAACGCATTTTCCTTGGTTCTCGAAATTGGATCTTCACGTGGAAGCCACTTCTACGGAATCTCCCGGACAGAATCCAGCAAACGAAGGCAGGCTTAATTACTATAATTTTCAGTACCGGGATGGCTATACTAACGATGGGAATCTGATTGGCAACACAGTTGGCCGGATGGGGCAAGCCTATCAGGGCTGGTTCACCTATTGGGTTTCGCCTCGAAGTTCGGTTCAGCTTTCCTACAAAAATAGCCGCGTTGACGGAGCGTTTGTGCCGGGAGGGGGCGCCTGGCAAGACTACAGCGTACAGCATGAAATCTATCTGCGGTCAGGGTTCTACCTGAAGAGCCAATTCCAGTTCGAGAACATCTCACGTTATCCGATCCTCTTCAGCGGGCCTGAGAGGAATTACACAGCGATTGTGGAGGCCGGGTACGTGCCGGGCAGAAAAAACTGATTCCGAAGCCGACGAAACCGAGACTCCTGGCATTCGGCACAGCGTTGCCCGATAGCTCGCGGACAATCCGGCGAAGAATCTCACTGGGAGACACTCTCCGTTGAAGGAAGTGCTCACAAATTCGGAACAGTTTACTCTTCAGCAGCCATCGTTTCTTGGAAGCGATCCCAAAGGGACGGAGGATGGGGTTGGGTGGCTGCGGACCTTTGCCCGGTTGCGGCTCCTATGGGCCCGGCGCCGACTTCTGTACCGAGTGTTCGCCGTGGGACTCGTGACCACGACCATCTTGGCTTTTCTGATTCCTTCAAGTTACGAGTCAAGGGTGCAGCTGATGCCGCCCGACTCGAATTCCGGAGGAATGCTCGCACTGCTGGCCGGTCTTGGCGGGCAAGGGGGTGGAGGCAGTTCCTTAGGAGGACAAAGCGGCGGTTTAGCCGGCATCGCCAGCGATCTTCTCGGAATAAAAAGCACAGGCGCCCTGTTCGTTGGGGTCTTACAGAGCCGTAGTGTGCAGGATCGCATCGTCGACCAATTTGATTTGAAGCGTGTGTATCACACTGGTTTCGAGATCAATGCTGAGAAGAAATTGGCCAAGAACACGGAAATCTCCGAGGACCGGAAAAGCGGAATTATTACATTGACTGTGACCGACCACGATCCGAAACGCGCTGCCCAAATCGCAGGCGGATATGTGAACCAGCTTAATACAATGATGGCCGGCCTGAATACTTCCTCGGCACACCGCGAGCGCGTGTTTCTGGAAGAACGGCTGAGGGATGTGTCAAAAGAAATGGAAGTGGCCGAGCAGGATTTCAGTCAGTTTTCGAGCAAGAACACGACGATTGACGTGTCCGCGCAGGCGAGAGCGATGTTGGAATCCTCGGCCATGCTCCAGGGGCAACTCGTGGCCTCCCAGTCCGAACTGGAGGGACTCAAACAGATCTTCACTGAGAACAACGTCCGAGTGCGAAGCACGGAAGCGCGCATTTCCGAGCTGCGCGAACAGATCCAAAAGATGGCTGGTCAGTCCGGGACACAAGCAAGCGACAGCACCGCCGCTTCTGACAATCCCTATCCGTCGGTTCGCCAGTTGCCCATTCTTGGTGTCGGATACGCGGACCGTTACCGTCGCTTGAGAGTGGACGAAACGGTGTTTGCGACCCTTACAACGGAATTCGAACTAGCCAAGGTTCAAGAGGCGAAGGAAATCCCGACCGTAAAGGTGTTGGATCCACCCAACGTTCCTGAGAAAAAAGCCTTCCCTCCGCGACTAATAATCATATCTTTCGGTACGATTTTCGCGGTCATCTTGGGCGCAGTTTGGATCGTGGGCGTGGCCTCTTGGAACGAAGTTGACCCAAACGACCCTCGCAAGGCCTTTGTATCCGAGGTCTTTCAAAAACTGGGCGCACGGTATCCCTGGATGTCATCGGGCGATACCTCCTCTGACGGATCAGACATCTCGAGCGGGAACGGGTCAGCGCAGCGGTAGGACGCGAGCGAGTGATTGAAGCTGTGCAGTTGGCGCTGTAACTATCTGTTGATAAAAGGGATAGGTCGCAAATTGCCCTGTAAGCGACGGGGCGAAGCTGTGTCATAGCAAAACCATGAGCGCATACACGCAGACGAGTTTAGACATGCTTTCGTCATCGACAGATCAGGGCTTTGCTTCAAACACAACTCAAGTCGAGTCGAGTTGGTACGCGGTATACACCCGTGCCCATCACGAGAAGAAAATCGCGGAGCAAATTACGCGGCGTTCGATCGAACAGTTTCTTCCTCTCTATCAAACTGTTCGACGTCGGAAAGATCGCAGAGTGTCAATTCAGGTGCCATTGTTCCCGAGTTACATTTTTGTGCGCATCGCGCTTTCCGATCAAACCAAGGTCCTCCAAATCCCGGGTGTTGTTCGCTTTGTCAGTTTCAGCGGTAGACCTGTCGCGCTTCCCGAGATTGAAATGTCCGCGCTTCGCTCCGGACTGACGTCGGGTGTCCGTGCGAAGCCTCACCCTCATCTTGCTGTCGGGCGGCGGGTACGCGTCAAGGCGGGACCCCTGTGCGGACTAACGGGCAAGCTCGTTCGAAGGAAAGAAAATTATCGTATCGTAGTTTCGATCGACTCGATCAATCGCTCAATCATTTGTGAAGTGTCCCTCGACGATGTGGAAGTCGAAGGGTCCCCAGTCGCGCTGAGCTAGAAGAATATTGAGTCAGCGCGTTTTCAAGGATGAATTCTTAGAAAACAGACGATGCCGAGCGACGCTTTGAATTCCGTGCCACATACTTCATCGGTCCGATCATCTCTCGGCGAAGCTTTCTCGTGGTTCGGGTGGCTGAGTCTGTTTCTAATTGTCCTTCCGGCGAGTCTTTTCTTTCTGCCGGCACTCGCGGTGCTTTCGGCGCTGACGATCCTTGCTTCGGTGTGGCTGATGCAAACGCTGGTGGGCGTTTTCAATCTAAGGCGAATCACGATTCCGGCGTTTTTCTATTATTTGTATTTTGCCGTAATCCTTCTACCCGGTTTCTTCATATTCTCGGACGAGGTTACGCCAACCCGCTGGCGATTTCTGTTTGGAATCGAGAGCGTGTTGATCACCGTTCCGATCGGCATCGCCATTGCCAACCTTCTTTTCAGATTCAACAGGAGGCGAATTGCGATTTTCTTCGATTCCCCGGTCGACGTTGAAGCGCCCGGTTCGTCAGCTCTCCGCGTATACGTCATTCTTATGGCCCTGGGCTTGATTTTTGTATTGATTAACATCCTGGAAACGCCGGTCATTCCCTTGTTCTATATTATCCGCAACCCGGGTGAATTTCTTACAGCTGCGGTGCTTCGAGAGGATGCGTTCAAGCTGCTCGATTCTCACTTTACATACGTATATTCCGTTCTCCGTGGAACGATTTTCCCCATATTGATTTTAGTGGCATTCGGCCGCTATCGACTTCAGCATCTAAGGCAATGGCGGTGGCTGTTCTGGATTTCTCTCGTGATCGGAATTTTCTACGCATCGCTTACGCTCGAGAAATCACCGGTGGCGGCAATTTTCGGCCTTCTTTTCCTCTTTTATTACCTCTTCCGGGCCGGCAGGGTGGGGCGCACGGCATCGATATTCGCCCCGTTCTTGTTTATCTGTTTTCCGCTTGCGGTCGTTCTTCTTGCTTACCACGGCACCGAAGGCGGTACGCTGGGAGCTGCAATACAGGCTCTTGGCACTCGTCTTTTCTATAGTCCCGCACAAATTGTGTATGCATATTTCGAAGTATTTCCGAATGTCATTCCGTTTCAGCACGGGGCAACCATCACAAAACTGGTTGCCTTGTTTGGATGGACGTCAGTCGACATTCCTAATGCTGTCGGGATGTACATGAATACGGGTACCGATCTTTCGACGATCACGGCGAATGGCTGTTTCATTGGAAATTTGAATGCGGACTTCGGTCTTCCCGGAGTCGTGCTAGGCGGAATCCTAGCGGGGTTCTTTATGCAAGCCGTGAGCATCCACTTCTGCGTCCGCGCCAAGACGGTCGCGAATCTAGCTGCTCACACCATTTGCATGTGGGCGTTTGGACTCTTGGTTACGACAGGCCTGCCGACAACTTTGCTTTCCGGGGGTGTCACCTTCGCTTTGATTCTCGCACCTCTTCTCGGCCAGCCTGGAAGAAGGGTGTTCGGGCCGGGAGAAAACTCATTGCCTGTGCTTGCCGATGGTACTTCCTGAGGTTCGACCGCCCGGCTCGGTTTAGGCGTTAGAGAAAATCGGAAGCTTCTTCTGTCGCTCTGATAACGATGTTTCTGTTTCGTAAGTGACGTGGACTCCATTTCAAAAGCGGGGGAAATTATGCAAGTTGGCACGCCCAACATCGCGGGCGCCGTAGCCCCAAAGCATACGGAGATATCTGCTGTATTTCCATTTCTGGATCTGAAGGCCCAGTTCAGCTCGATCCGCGAGGAGGTGCTTGCCGCCATGACACGGGTCATGGAAAGCCAACACTTCATTTTGGGCCCGGACGTGGCCGCGCTGGAGAAGGAAATCGCTGAGACTGTCGGCTGCAAGTTTGCGGTGAGTTGCGCGTCTGGTACGGACGCCTTGGCGCTGGCATTAATGGCTTACGGGATTGGCCCCGGCGACGAAGTCATAACTGCGCCATTTACGTTTGTTGCCACAGCGGCGTCTATCGCTCGCCTGGGAGCGACTCCTGTCTTTATTGACATTGATCCGGAAACCTACAATCTGGATTCAAACAGACTTGAGGACGCGATCACGTCCCGAACCCGGGCCATTATGCCTGTTCACCTCTTTGGACTCGCCGCAGAATTGGATTCGATTGCCGACATCTCGCGCCGGCACAATTTGCCCGTCATCGAAGACGCCGCTCAAGCCATCGGAGCTCGGTATTATGGCAAGTCCGTAGGGAACATAGGAGACGCGGGCTGCTATAGCTTTTTTCCATCCAAAAATCTGGGTGGCGCAGGCGACGGTGGAATGGTGGTGACCAGCGATCCGGAAGTTGCCGATCGCTTGAAAGTGCTTCGATCGCACGGACATCGCCGCAAATATCATTGCGAAACGCTTGGCATGAACAGCCGCTTAGATAGTTTGCAGGCCGCAATTCTTCGCGTGAAGCTAAAGCATCTTCCTGAATGGGCCGCGGCACGTCAGAGAAATGCCGTTCGGTACAAAAACTTGTTCGACGAATTTGGCCTTGGCGATACCATTCACCTCCCGGTCGTCCCGCCGGGCTGTGTCCACGTATATAACCAATTTGTGATTCGTACCGAACGCCGAGATGCGCTGAGGCTGGCTCTCCAGCAACAGGGAATTCCAACCGAGATTTATTATCCCTCCCCGCTGCATCTGCAGCCTGCTTTCGTCTCTCTTGGCTACTCGTCCGGTGATTTTCCAGTATCCGAGACGGCCTGCCATGAGGTGCTGGCTTTGCCCATTTATCCCGAACTTGCAGAAGCTCAGCAGCGGCTTGTCGTCGAGAACATTGCCGCATTCTTCGCGGCGCCGAGTTTGGCTTCAAGGAGCAGCAATGCTGACTGAAGAGGTTGGAATGCGAGAACCGGGCGTTGCTGTCATTGGCGCGGGATACTGGGGAAAGAACCTCGTTCGTACATTCCACGAATTGGGGGTCCTAAGGGCGGTCTGTGACACCCAGGTCGACACTCTTGACGACGTACGGCAAAAGTACAGCGTCCGCACGACACAATCGTACGACGAGATTCTTCTCGATTCGTCGATTCAAGCGGTCGTGATTGCCGCCCCCGCGGTGCTGCACTGGGATCTGGCACGAAAGGCGCTCCAGAGTGGAAAAGATGTATTCGTGGAAAAGCCGCTCGCGCTTCGTGTCACGGAAGCCCGCGAGCTGGTCGCCCTCGCTCAGGAGCGCAAACGAATCCTGATGGTTGGCCACATTCTTGAATTTCATCCCGCCATCACGGAACTGAAACGACTGATAACCAACGGCGAACTCGGCAAAATTCAGTATGTGTACTCGTCCCGGCTGAATCTCGGAAAACTCCGGACCGAAGAAAATATATTGTGGAGCTTTGCGCCACACGACATTGCCACAACGCTGTTCCTACTGGGCGAGTGCCCCTCGCGAGTTGCGACACAAGGCGGAAGCTACCTGAACCCGCCGATCGTCGATACGACTTTGACCTCCTGCGAATTCAAATCGGGTGTAAAGGCGCACATCTTTGTGAGCTGGCTGCATCCCTTCAAGGAACAGAAGCTCACGATTGTTGCGGACAAAACGATGGCGGTCTTTGATGACCTGGAAACTACAAAAAAGTTGACGCTCTATCCTCATCGAATTAACTGGGTAGACCGCGTTCCTGTCGCACAAAGAGAGGCCGGGCGGGTCGTGGCCATTTCGTCGATTGAGCCGCTGCGCCTTGAGTGCGAGCATTTCCTTGACTGTGTGAAAACCCGCCAGACGCCGCGGACGGACGGCGAGAGTGCGGTGAAGGTGCTGCAGATTCTGGAAGCGTGTGAGCGGTCTCTGAGCGAGAGGGGAATGCCCGTACCGGTTGACCGTGCGGATGATGATTTCTATTTCCATCCCACCGCCGTCATTGACCGGCCCTGTGAGATTGGTGCGGGAACCAAGATTTGGCATTTCTCCCACGTTATGTCCGGCGCCAAGTTGGGCGCCAACTGTAACCTCGGGCAGAATGTTTTGGTTTCTTCCGACGTCAGAATTGGAAACAACGTCAAGATTCAAAACAACGTTTCGATTTACACGGGCGTCGAGTTGGAGGACGACGTTTTTTGCGGGCCGTCAATGGTTTTCACCAATGTTTCGAATCCCCGCAGCTTCATCGTCAGGAGAAGTGAGTACAAGAAGACGCTGGTGAAAAAGGGAGCCACTCTTGGAGCAAATTCCACGATTGTTTGTGGCAGAACGATTGGCGAATATGCGTTAGTCGGGGCCGGCGCTGTCGTCGCTTCTGACGTTCCGGATTACGCCATGGTCGTAGGCGTTCCCGCGCGCCAGATTGGTTGGGTATGTTTCTGTGGAAATCGGCTCCCCGATGCGCAGGATCCCTCCTGCACATCATGCGGCAAGCAGTATGAGATTCGCGAAGGCAAGTGCCGGCAACGCGTAGCCGATCGTGCAGCTCGACAGCTATCTAGCGCCGCCGTGTGATTCGATGCGATTTTCTCCTCGCGCCATCGCTTAATGCAGAACGAAATCGAGACCGCCAAACTGGAGGCTCCGGAAGAGATCCAGATTCGGGAGCTGCGAGGTCGTCGTTCTTGGCGAGCCTCAGTGCATCCCGTGCTTCGCAATGTCGGAATGACCGGTGTCACTAGCCTGATCACGTCGATCGCTGCCATGGCGGTGATTTCCCTCGTCGGAAGGGATTTCGGGCCGGCTTTATTGGGTGAATATCTTTTGGTGCGAAGGCTCGCTTCGTGGTTACAAGCCGTAGTTGTTTTGCCTTCCGGCGTTGCCCTACCCAGATATGTAGCGGCCAACGTCGATGAGCCCAATGCAACACGGCAGACATACTTCCTGGTCGCGATGGTAACGGGGTGTGGATTGGCGCTCTTACTCACCGCCGTCTTTTTACTTTGGGAAGGCCCGACGAGCCGGCTGATCCTAGGAAATGCGGAACTCGCACCGCTCATCCTTCCTCTCGGCTTGCTGTTGGTCGGATTGGGAGCTCATGGCGCCGTGTTTGGCTACTATCAGGGAACTTTGTCCATGGGTCGCGCGTGCGCCTTACAGCTTTTCGATCTTGCGATTTTTCCCGTACTTGCGGTCGTGTTGTTGTCGCGAAAGCATTCCATTCCTCTTATCATCGAAACGACGGGCCTTTTGATAATTGCGTGTGCCTTCCTGTTTTCCATTCCGATCTTGTACCAGGTGCGATTGGCGGTGGTGGCGCGACGCGCGCTGAAATCCGTCTCTGAGCTTTTCTCGTTCGGTATAAGCCGTACCTGGGGCGATTTTGGCTTGCAGGCCCTTCTGAGCTTACCGGCAGTGATCGCGGCGCATTCTCTACCGATGCAGTCCGTCAGTTTCTTGCTGCTGGGAGGAAGTTTTCTGGCTCTTGTCGCCGCGGCCACATTGCCGATTGGGATCATTCTCTTGTCCCAGGTGACGCGCTCTCTCGCCCAACGGCGCATGGCTCAGTTAAGAATGCAGGTAGCGCACTTCGTTGACGCTCTAATTGAATCATCGTTCTTCATCGCGCTTCAAATGGTCGTATTCGCTGGGCCCATCGTAGTCATCTGGGTAGGGCCAAGTTTTATTCCCGCGATTCCTATTGTGAAAACCCTGATCCTTGCGGTTCCTTTCTACTTTGTTTATGGGGGCCTGCGAAGCGTTGTCGATGCAGCCGCACTGAAGGCGCACAACACAAGAAATATACTAATTTCACTGGCAGTGTTTGTTGTGGTTGTTTTGGTTTTCGAGCTTGAAATATCGCCCGAGCACTTGCTCGAGGCCCTAGCTCTCTCCGTTGTCATTGCCATGGGCGTCCTGGCCGGGTTGACTCTGCGGACGGTCACGCACCTGTTCGAGCTCCGCGTGCACTGGAATCGACTCTTGCCCGGCATTGCTGTCGCAGCGGTTTTGGGAGGTTGCAGTTTTGTCTTATCCAGGTTCCTTAACTTTCAACCCAATCTTTTTATCTTGGCTTTGTACGAAACCTTAGCCCTAGGACTTTATCTCGGGGCGCTGTGGTTGTTGGGATCGCCCTGGCTCCGTTTTCTACTCAAAACGATGTTCGTGGGACAAGCTTTCATTCCAGAGCCGCTTGAGTAACGCGGGTGTAGGGGATCGCCTCCTGCAGAGGCAGCGGGGCATCGAAGCGGAATTCCCGGCAAAGGTGAAATTCATAAATGTGCGGAATCGTCGGCGTAGTCGCTGAGCCAGGTCGCGTCTCAAGGCATCGGTTGATTGAGATGCGGGACAGCATTTCCCATCGGGGACCCGACGACGCGGGAATCTGGCAGTCGGCGCGCGGAAATGCCATGCTCGGCAGCCGCCGTCTCTCGATTTTGGATTTGTCACCCAGTGGTCATCAGCCTATGGAAGACGAAGCCAGCGGTTTGGTCCTTGCCTTCAACGGTGAAATCTACAATTACGTCGAACTCGCTGAGGAACTGGCTGTCGCGGGCTGCCGGTTCCGCTCGCGCTCAGATACGGAAGTCTTGCTGAAAAGCTACGAGAAGTGGGGGGAGCAATGCCTGCAACGGCTGAATGGTATGTTTGCATTCGCCATCTGGGATGAGTCCCGCCAGGAACTGTTCGCGGCGCGCGACCGATTCGGGGAAAAACCTTTCTATTTCTATCTTCACGAAAACAACGACCTGTTCGCGTTTGGTTCGGAGATCAAGGCGCTTGTTGCGGGGAGGTTTTTCATTCCGCGACCCGATCGAGGTGCAGTGTACGACTTCGTGGCAAGCCATTCGCTCGACGCGGGCAGCAGAACCATGTTCGAGAACGTCGTTGCTCTCCCCATGGCATGCTCGCTCAGGTTTTCCTGGCGCGATCGTCGTCTCAAGATCTCCCGCTATTGGGATCTTGACGGCGAGCTAGATATCCGTTTCTCCGACGGCCGGCAATATGCCGAGCGCTTCCTGGAATTGCTGTCGGATTCCGTAAGGCTCCGTCTGCGCTCGGATGTACCCGTGGGATCGAGTCTTTCCGGGGGGCTGGATTCATCGACGATCGTAAGCCTCGTCGCGAACGAGAGTCCGCAAGAGGGCCAGCAAACTTTTTCCGCTCGCTTCGAAGACGAGCTCTTCGATGAGGGGCCGCACATTCAACGAATAACGGCTCGGACCGGAGTGCGGAACTACTCTACCTATCCGAATCCGCAGAACCTTCCAGAAGAAATGGAATCGCTCACTTGGCAACAGGATGCGCCTTTTAATAGCTCGAGCATCTATGCGCAGTGGTGTGTGATGCGGCTAGCACATGATTCCGGCGTCACAGTCTTGCTGGACGGCCAGGGGGGAGACGAGGTTCTCGCGGGCTACCATAGCTACTTTAGCGCTCATTTCATGAATCTCCTGAAGAGGTTTCGGTTCCTTAAAGCTGCAGCAGGCCTGCGCCGCTACTCCAATGCGCATGGCAACAGGCAATTGCCGTTGATCATTTCGGGTCTCTTGCCCGCTGGCCTGCGGTCTTCCGCGAAGGGATGGTTGAGGCCGCTCGCGATTAGAAAGGACTTTGGGCGTAACTTTGGGCACGCTCCAGTGGCCACGAGAAAGAAATTTCATCATCCTCTGCACCAATCTCTTTACGAAACCCTGACCCAAAGCAGCTTGCCCCAACTATTGCGATATGCGGACCGCAACTCAATGGCTTTCTCTGTCGAGGTCAGACTCCCATTCCTGGATCACCGGCTAGTCGAGTATCTCCTTGCGATCCCGGCTGAACAAAAAATCGACGGGGTCACAACTAAGGCCGTACTGAGGGAGGCGATGTCGGGGATTCTGCCGGAAGAGATTCGGACCCGCAAAGACAAGCTCGGTTTCGCGCCTCCTGAGAGCGAGTGGCTGCGCGGACCCTTGCGGGAATGGGTGGAAGATATGTTTTCTTCAGTGCAGTTTAGGCAGCGGGAATGGGTGGATGTCTCCGCTCTCGATCGCGTGTGGTCGAGATTCAAGGACGGGGAAACGGCGCTGCACGGTGTGCTGTGGCGCTGGCTATCGCTCGAAACCTGGATGAGGACGTGCCTTGCGCCGAGAGCTATCGTACCGCGTGCTCCTCTGGGTGTTGCAAGTAATCCCGCGAAATCCGCCTACGCGTGAAAAATATACCCGTGACACAGACGCGGAGGCTGAAGCTTTCTTTCGTCAACCGGCCAGTCGATGAGTGAAATGATAGAACCGAAAAAAAAGGCGCGGAAGGTGGTGCATCTCACCTCCGTGCATCCGCCCTTCGACGTCCGCATTTTTCATAAGGAATGTAAGTCGATTGCTCGAGCTGGTTACAACGTAACTTTGATTGCGGGTCATGAGCGGGACGAAACAGTCGATGGAGTTCGCGTGAAGGGCGT
>Ga0302325_10006716_pt1 | contig 25750 bp, 18 predicted proteins | sample Palsa_T0_2_FD_201948 | JGI IMG/M metagenome (GOLD analysis project Ga0302325, IMG submission 201948) | Peat permafrost microbial communities from Stordalen Mire near Abisko, Sweden - Palsa_T0_2 | ecosystem: Environmental > Terrestrial > Soil > Palsa > Peat permafrost | place: Sweden: Abisko... | reverse complement strand
TCCCTCCCCAGCACCGTCCGAATAGGGGTGATCTTAAGAATACCAGATCTCTGTGAGGCCCTGTCTTCGCGGAGAATTTAGTTCTCCATTATGAATGGGTAAAGTGGTGGACGCCGAGGGACTCGAATCCTTGGCACCAGAGAACGATTTACGAGGGAAACTGAGTTAGGGCCTCCCTACTCCCGTCAGTTTAGTGGCGGGAGTCAGTTGACGAGGAGGGCCCAGGTATGAGGCCTAAGCCAAACGGACGGTTCACGCTAAGGGAGGTCGCGCTTACAAAGCAAATCGATGGCAAGATATTCGCCTACAAAACCTTCCTCTTATCCGGATGGCTCCATGGCCGGCGGGTCAGGAAGCAATTTATTTCTCGTGACGAAGCCCTAGGCGAAAAGAACGCGCTTGAGGTTGAGGCGGCGAACATGGGCGGCGAGATCCGAGCCCGCAACACTCGTCTGAGCGCCGACCAGCTCGCCGAAGCCGAGGCATCAATTGCCCGCCTGGGCACGAAATCCCTGTCCCTAGCCGTTGAGTGGTTCCTAACGACGTACAGGCCGCCAGTTGAAGCAATGGCCATAGAAACGGCCGTGACGGCTTTTCTGGCTGAAAAGATGGTCCATGTGAGGCCAGCAGCCTTAAACGATTATAGGCGAACACTGGATCGGCTGAAAGCAGCGTTCCCGAGTCGGACCGTTCACAGCATAGCAACCGGAGATATTCAGCGGTTCCTTTCCGGGCGGGATGTTGGCAAGAAACGACTCAACAACCTCCGCGGTGACATGCACGCGTTCTTTGCTTGGTGCCAGGCGGCGCCACGCGAATGGGCTCGCGAGAATCCGGTTAAGGCGATTCCGAAGTTCAAGATTAGCCGGGGTGTTCCCGAGATCATCAGTGCCAACACGGCTATGCAGCTTATGGCCTATGTCGAAACGTTCACCGGCGGCGCGCGGGGCGGTCATCCGGCAGGCTGTTTGGCGCCGTATTTCGCGCTCGCCCTTTTCGCGGGCATGCGACCGTCGATCACTGACGGAGAGATATGGAAGATGGCACGGCTGGCGGATCCGTCGAAGTGCATTGACCAAGCACTCGGTGTCATCCGGATCGCACCGGACCTGGCGAAGACGAAATCCGTTCGCCAGATCACCATTCAACCGAACCTTTCAGCGTGGCTGATGCGCTACCCTCTCACGAAATACCCGCTGATTCCACGAAACGCCCATTCCATGATCTCCGAGGTTAGAAAGAAATTTCCGCTTAGTGACGATGTCCTCAGGCACACGTTCATTTCGATGCACGTTGCTAAGTTCAAGAGTCTCGGCGCCGCCGCACTTGAGGCGGGAAACTCCGAGGCAATGATTCGCAAACACTACCTCAACATGGTCAGTGAGACCGAAGCTAAGAAGTTTTGGGCGATCACGCCCGGGATGGCGATCGGAACGATAACGGACCTAAACGCCAGACTCGTTTAGTCGTATACCAGCAGATTTGCTCGCGGCGATAATTGGAGCGCAGCTGAATCTTGCAGCTTTTCGAACAATTGCTGGTTCGGCAGTTGACGATCGCCACAAGGTATCATGCAGCCCAATAACTTGTTGGTTTCTGGTAATAGACTCCTAGAAATAATCTTTGATAAGGATTCGAGGCCATCAACTAGGTGGCTTCACAACCAGAAAAAGAGGCGTGCGATTCCGTTCCTTAAGGTTGGCCGTCTTGTCAGATATGACCCAGAGCGCGTACGCGAGGCACTGAACCAAAAGTTCGTTGTCGGAAGGATCGTATAAGCAGGGGGGCCAACGTAGGCCATTCATGGGCGTGAGCCAGCACGCAGCCTACTATGCCCGGTTTGCCCTCAACACTCGCGAACCTGGACTTTTTCAACGATACACTTCTCATGCCGGCCCTTGCGAATGACTCGCACCAATCCGCCCAGCAAATGATCGAAGACCTCGTCGAGGCCAGTGCCTTGAATTTCGACCAGGTGCGAAGCGAAGGCTAGGACGATTGCCTGGTTTCCGGTCGATCTGCGCAGAGTCGCGGTATTTAGGGCGATTAGCGGAAGCGCCACGGATTCGTCGACTTCGAAGGTCACGAATCGGCCGCTACCGTGGGCATGAAGCTCAAAGGGGAATCGGGTTTCCATTGGTTAGCGCTCCAGGTTGTAGGTTCTCTCACGAGCCGCCCTGTCAACGGCCCAACCGGGCACGGCGTGTTCCATCCATCGTGCGACATTATGCGCAACGTCTTTCCACCATTCGAATCTCGTTGCCTGCAAGAGCCGGCTGGGAGTGTGGCGCTCCTGTTCCTTTTGCTGTTCCGCCCTCTCCCAGGCTATGGGGCGCAGTTCAAGGCCCGGACCTGTTCTTCCCACCGTCGGAAGGATATCGAGCGCTGCAGTCCGGTTGCCGTCCGGGAGCCGCGCAAAAAGGTTCTCCTTGTCGGGAGTATGGACAGAGCAGCTTTGCCTGCCCCTTGAGCATGCGACATAGGCGGCCTTGGCGTTCAATCGCTCGGCGGCAACCACGACGTGCTCTGCGGTCTTGCTCTGGGCCTTGTGGCTCGTGACCGCAAAGCCGTACGTGAATTCCCGGAATTTTTCCGTGTCGATGCGCTGTCCCTCCAGGGTTTCAACAATGCCATTCCCAATGGCCGACACGGTCACAATCTGCCCATTGATAAAGCCGGCGCGCCGGTCGTTGGCTTGAATCAGCAGCCGGTCCCCAACGCAGACCTCCATTTTTTGCGACTTGCCAACATCGATGTCGGACCGAAGTGGCAGCCGACGCTCGCCGGAGGCCGATTTGACCCATACCTGCCCTGCCTCGGACCGGCTCACCTCGAAGAATTCCCCGCGCATGAACCCTTGGTTTGAGCGGTTGAATCGGACCACAAGTCCCGGTTCATAGTTCTCCGCCTGCGCTTTCTGGGCCCGAGACCAGTCCAGGCGCTCGTGTGTGACGACGTTTTCCCCCGCATTGATGATGCCCCGGGATTTTAGGTCCGTCCGAATCATTTCCGTCAACGCCCGGTTTTCCGCCCAAGTCGGTGTCACCGCGATTACCTTGCCCAGTTCGCGTCCTGATGCTGAGCGCTCAATAAAGGCTGCGGCGGCCGTTTTAAGGTATCCAGCGCGTCCTTCGTGGACCCATCCCATGTCGTCCAGGCGTTCGAGCCCGGAATGGGCTTGGCCGCCAGCCATTAGCTTAATGGCGTCCCGATACTCCTTCACCAGCTGGCGCCGAATCTCGGTGATTTCAACCCGCTGGATAGGGGAATGCTTTTCAAGAATTCGGAGGAAGTCACCTGCCTCGACGGATGTGTGCTGCTTGGAATCGCCAATGAAGACGACACGCATGCCGTGGCTCTCGGCCAGCCGTAGGATCTCGGCTCCCTGGGCATTGGAGGCCAGACCTGTTTCATCGACGACCAGAACAGCGCCGGGTAACCGGTCACGTTCTTTAAGCACCCCATTTGCAAGCAGATCGCTGACGGTCGTGGCGTCTTTGAGCCCGTCTTTCCGCAATGTATCAGCCGCCGATGTGGTCGGGGCACAGTGGAGCACCGTCCGGCCGTCCTTCTTTAGGGCTGAATCGATTTCCCTTAAGACGGTGGTTTTCCCAACACCTGCGGCGCCCCGAAGGCAGACGACCTGATCTTTCGAGGCCAGCACTCCCACGACGGCCTTTTTTTGCACGGGCGATAGCCGTTCCAAAGCCTGCGATTCGCTGTGGCCAAGCTCCGGAAAGGTGCCCTGAGTGCGGCCGACGAAGGAAACCGCCCACCTTTCCAGCGCCAGCCCACGCTCCGTGGCGAAATTCCCCAGCAACCAAGGAGCATCATCCAGCCCGACAAGCTTGGACTGGCTCGCGCGCTCTTTCAGGCAAGCAAGGTCTACGTGACCCAGGTTCCGATTCAACGCTTCGGCCAGCACTTCGTGACCCATTGAAACGGACTTTTTCTCGAAAATGTGGCCGATAGCGTGGCGTAGGCTTTCGCGCTCACGCGAAGGGGCCTGAACGTTGGCTGGCTCAGTGGCACGCATTTCGGCCTGCTTTCGCAAGGTCGAAAGAGCCGTCCATTCATCGGGCGTAAGCTGCGCTTTCTGGGCAGCCAGGACCTCTGGCGTCGTTCGTTCGTGTAACTTCGGGTTGCGCGTACCGACTGTTATGGCGTGGATCTCTGCGGCGGTTGGGGCTCTGCCAAAGGACTGCCGGAATTCCTCTACGCCCTTTTCCACCTCGGCACGGCGTTTGGAAAAGCGCTCGCAAACCTCCTTGGAGACGCATGCAATCTCAAATCCAGTAACCCGACCCTTGCCATCCCTCTTTTCCTCGATCTTATAACCCAGATCCCGGCATCCGGCGGCCAATTCGTTTTGATACACCTTCCCGGCATACCGGATAGCCTTGAGCATTTCGTATTCAGTTATGGCACGCCAGGAACCGGTAGCCCTGTCCCATGTGGCGTTGGCGATTACGAAATGAGTGTGGACCTGTGGGTCAAGCGCCCGACTGGCAGTATGGCGGAATTGGGCTGTAACCACGTTTTCGGTGATCCGGTTCGCCCTCTTTAGCGCCGTATTGGCCTGGGTCGCGGCGAACCGCTCCAGTTCCGAGAACGCCTTGGCAGCGGCGTGATCATGGGCGGCCAGCAGGCGGTCATCGCCCATCGTGACCGCCATCACCGAAACTGATTTCTGGGCGGAGCACTGGAAATCATAGAAGCAAATCCGGTCAGCGTCGTCTCGCGGGGTTAACTTCGATCCGTCCGAGGGATGCCGGTTGGTGCGAAGCGCTTCGAACGAACGGTCTCCACCGTGAATTTCACCGGAGAGGCCAAGCTTTTCTGCACCCCGGCCTATCCATTTCCCGGCAACGGACTCATTTTCGCAGTAATAGTCATTCGCAGCCAGGTGCTTCGCCAGGTACGTCGAACCGTCGCGGATTATTGCCATCGTGAACATGGGCCCTCTACCAAGACGTACGTCGTCAATTGTCCGGGGATCGAGCGATTTGGGATCGAGACGCAATAGGTCTTGCGCGATGACTGCATCGCAAGAAACCCCCGAAATAGACCGAATGGCATTCGACCGTTTTCGAGCCGTTTCGACTCCGTTCGGCTGCGCGTGCGTTCGCTCCTCGAAATTCCTCGAATATCCTCGGAAATGCCCCGAATCCGCTCGATTGACAGGGCCCCATTGGCATGAACCTCGATCAAAGAATATCCGCCTTCCTTGCGCAAAGCGAAGCGCGCCCTGCTCTCAGCAAACTGGAGCCCTATGGCGAAGTAATCCGCACCCTTAGACAACGCCGCTGGACCTATCAGGAGATTGCCCAGGCGCTCCGAGACGAATTTGGCGTGACGGCTGCCTTGAGTACAATTCACGCGTTCATGAAAGTTCGCGGGAATAGAAAGGGCGCGCCCGACAATGTGGCGCTTGTCCCTCCGGTCCCGGCCGCTGCATCTCAGGCGGGCAGCGGGAAGCGCCCTCGGTTTCATCTGGACGCCTAGCGCTGAGCGCTTCCGGCCAACCTCAGGGCACGATCTTCACAGTGCCCCGTCTACCCGGCTTATTCAGGTGCCAGCGCGCCCGCCAAACCCGGCCGTCCCGTAGTACAATCGTCTGGCCCACTCCGAGTTCGGCAAAACGTATGGGCGGGACCCGGTAATCCCACTGTTCGCTCTCAGAAACGCTCGAGCTCTTTTCTCCGCGGCTTCGACCGTTAGTCTTCGTTTGAACCGGGATTTTGCGTTTGCCGATCTGCTCTGAGGCCCACTGTCGGGTTGCTGCGTGGCCTTGCGGCCCAAAGATCTTTGTCCCCAGGAGGCCACAAAGCCCTTCGCGGGCGGATTCCCCGATCCGTTCATCCAGAACAGCGAGGTTTTGAGTGAGGAGGATTGAGGCGACCTTGAATTCCCTTAAAACGGCGAGCTTCCCCATAAGTTCGCGGGTCACGAATTCCTGACACTCATCGGCAATGAGAAAGGAGTAGTGCTCACGTGGACGCCTGACGGCCTCCCGACAAAAGCAGAATTGCATGAGCGCATTGGCCACCCTCCCTGCCGCCGAATCGAGCACCGGGAGTGCAACAATGCACACTTTGCTTTGTTCAAGGAGGTCATCGATCGAAAACGTGGATTTGCCCGTAAAGAGCCCACGCAGTGGCGGGCGGCGCAGATGATCGAAGACAGTGGAGACGGTAGCCACTAGCGACCCCTGGAGCCGATCCCCAAGTGTCGGGAAGGTTTTGGAGAAATAGAGAACAGCATCAGCCACCTGAGGATCCTCTGCGTTTCTTACGGCCGCCATGGCGCGGGCCAGGGCGCTCGATTCCCGCCAGACGGGATCGACCACTTCCGATAATGACGTTGCCCGGCCGTCGAAGAGTTCGGCGGCGAGAAGGAGGTCCATGCGGCCGTGCGCCGCCTGGCAGATCGTAAGGACGTTCCTTAAGATGATCGCAAGCTGTTCGCGCCAGAACGACTCGTTCATGCCGTCACGCCGCTCCTCGGCCAGTGCGTCCGATAACTCGCCGAGCAGAGCCGCCGCTTCGGCCGGATCTGTTTCGTATTCGAGCGGATTAAAGCCGTGGCCCGCGTTGGGACGAAGGACGATGAGGTCGCTTTCGCGACCCTCGGCCCGGGCGAAGGTTGAAAAATCTTCGATAAGTGAACCTTTAACGACCAACACCAGCCCACCGAATCCGTCCCTGAGCATACCGCACGCCGGCGTGCGAAGGAGGGTTGTCTTGCCCTTGTTGACCGAAGCCATGACTAGCACCGATTCGGTGAGATCTCGACGGGAAAGCACTTCCCCGTTTCGGAAGTCCATGACCCTTTCATCAGCGGGATCTGGGTCGGGACCAATGAGGATGCGTTCGAAGGCCGACAAAACGACATTCATCTCAAGGAAAGGGGTATATGAACTTCACGCCGATCGCGTGACCATGTTCGTCATTCAACCAGTCCGTGCCCTTCAATACCTGCCTACCCTCGACCTGAAACACGAGGCCCCCGCTGTCCGCTGACTCAATCTTTGTACTGATCCCGTGGTCATCGAGGTATTCAAAATACTCCCTGTTACGTTGCCCCAGGTTGTAGTCTTTTCTAAAGTAAGCGATTACGCCTCCCGCCCCGGCTCCTGCCGAAAGAAGCATCAGTAGCGCGACGGCGCCAAGGCGGAGATGACGAAGACGCCGAACGCCGCGCTCGAGGCGTTCGACCGAGAGCCGTAGGGATTCAACGGCGCGAGCATTTCGCTCCATTGGTACTGCGGGTATTATGGTCGCGAGCTTCTTTTCGAGCAGCTCACGGACCTGCTTTAGGCCACTCACATCCTCGTTGCCGGCTACCTGAGCGATCTTCGCCAAGCGTGCATCGAGCGCCGGAAGGATCTTTTCAATGGTAGTCGCGATCTCGGAAGGGATCGTTTTTCCGTAGGCTGCGGTGGCCTCGAGGACGATCAAGAGGCGCGACAACATGCTGTCGTCTGGCGCGCCTTCAAGCAGATCCTTGAAGGCCGTCCTTGCCGCCGCCTGTTTCTCAGGAGGAAGAGCCTGGATGCAGAGTTCAACGTACGACGGAGCGGCCACGAGTTATAGATGCTTCAGGTTGAGTTTGGCCCCGCGACGAACCGTGGCGTCCATCGGTGGACGCGGAGCAGCCTGCTTTATCTTGTCTACGAAAGCCGACGGCAGGAGGTGAGCGGCGACGTCGTCGAAGCGCTGGAACACGGTGCGCAGCCAATCTCCAATTAAGACTCGGACCATTGGATCGAGGCCCAGTTCGCGGTTCGCCGCTGCTTCTGCGTGCGTGATACCGCGGCCTAGCTCAGCCTCTTTGGCCGCAAGGTGGTTCCTGGCAAGCGACAATAAGGGCGGGATCTCAATGAAGCCGGCACCCAGGCGCATCAGTTCCGCCTCCAGCTCGGAGCCGTCAAACATGTGTGTCCGCGGGCTTCGGGCAGGATTTCGGACCACAAGGTAGCACACCTGGGACCCCAGCCTTGTCACCGTCGCGTCTAGGTCCGCCATGACTTCTAGGTCGTCGGCTGGGAAAACGAGCGCCGTAATTCGCCCGCCAGTTTCACCGAACGTGGCGGGAAACCGAATCATCTCCCAAGCGCGAAGGATAGTTCCGCTCAAATGGGCCCGAGGGTCGACGAGAGTCACCGGCGACGATAAGGTCGATCGGAGTACCTTAATCACATCACCCTCGGGCTCCTCGCCCAGCGGTATTGATCGAACTGCCTCCGGAAACAGACGCACGAAACTCTGGTGGTCGGGATCGAGATCAAACCCCTGCCATGGGGTTTCATGCTGTTCGAGCCAGCCAGCGAGCAAGGAAAGCGCTGTCGATTTGCCCACATTTCCGCGTTTTACTGTGCACGTAACCAGTACATTGGAAACTTCAGTAGTCATGGTACCCGTTCTCCATTTCTCGTCCTCTGGCAATTTGCGCGAACGTGAATCCCAATATTACGCCAAAAACACCAAGCGCGACCGGCCATATGCTCGCGCCCATTGGCGGCGGCCATGGTAGCTCGAAGAGCCAATTGAGCCACGCTGGCCAAGGACGAAACAGGTGCCGAATGAACCCTCCAAATGGCTGGGCATAGAGGACGACGAGCCAGAGCCACGACATAACACAAAGTAGGTAGCCGAATGATTTCATAGAGGTTAGGATTGCGGGACTTTCGCCCCTTGCAAGTAAGTGCCTGCGTCAACTTGCCGCCGACCCGAGCTCGTCTGAGTCAGCACGGGCATGCATTTCTCCTATGAAAATTACCAGTGAATCCATCTCGGCCAAAGCGAGTTTGCAGGTTTGTGGCGACCAGCTCTGCCAAACTGCCTGCTGAGTCTGCACGAAACGTCCAGCAGCCCTTAATTCTCGCAGCAACGCGAACGGCGCCACGCTAGACCCGTTCTGCGGCCTTGCGTCTGGCGAACTCTTCAAGTGATTACGTATCTTTATCCTAAGCGCGCGCTTTGAGAGTTTTTCATTGGCTGCCAATTCCAGCCAGTGTTTGATATCGTCGGGTTTTTCGAACGCCCTTCCAATTTCGATGTGATGCGACCAACTTAAACTGTTGTGCCGGCACAACACTGGAATTCGCGAGCAGACAAGTTTCGCTATGCGAAGTGTCGCGGGATGAAGACCCGCAGCTTCGGCATATTCGGCGATTTGTCCGCGATATCTTACGCCGCCATAGGCCAGGACATCGCCCAGCCAGGCGACCAGAGTATCGGTGCCCCTCGCAACCTGTCCTGTCGTTTGGACAAGTTGGGCAACCAGCCGGGACCACGACTCCCGATCCATGTCTGGCTTTAAAACGAGCCCAAGACGCGTTGCGGATTGGACATGGGCGCTTGGCAGCCCGCCAAGCAATGTTTCGTGATCAAGCAGCATGGCTGGCATCGGTCTGCGATGGCTTTCTAAGCCACGTGCTTGAGTGGCAATGAAGGCAAAGGCGGTAGGTTGAGACGCTTACGCATCGCCTCCGCCTCCTTTCGAAACCATTCGTGGCAGCATCCGTGCTTGCCCGCATAATCACGCAGGCTTGACGGTCCAAATTCGGCGATGCCCGTCAGGTGGATAAACAAATCTACCGCGAAATCGCGGTTCTTTGACCCTGCGAATTCATAGGCAATATCGCGTACCATCCTCACATTACTGCAATCGTCGGTCTGGCACCCCTCGCAAATGAGGTCGCGAATTTCCTCAAGAAGGCCCCAATCCGCGGCATCGCGGAGGATATCCTTGGCTGAATCAAACTTGGAATAATCGGCCTTAATCGCAATGATCGGCCTACCGATGGAATCATCGCCAAACTCATTACAGGATTTGGTTCTCATATATTCGAACTATTTGTTGCTCTGGTGGTGTTTCCCAACAAGCGCAGGGGCACTTGGCGGGAACGTCGTTTAGTTGCACCACCACGATAGCTGATCCGACCGCCGCCGAACAGATACGCCACAGCCATTCATTAGCCAACCGCTAGCCACGTGTTTTCCTCACCACGATCCGATGATTGAACGAACGTTCACTGCCGCAGGAACCGCGTTTCGGCAGGCAAGAAATGACTTGTCGTGGACTCAGGAGAAACTCGCTGAGCGGTCGGGCTTTTCGCTTGGAACGATCAAGAACGCCGAACAGGGACGGCCTATTACTCCATCTGCTCACAAGAATATTATTGCCGCCCTTAACAAAGGGCTTGCCTCAGAAGATCCTCCGAGGCCGCTTCTCATTATCCCGTTTCCTTGCGATAACGCGCGAGAAGTTGTAAATGTCGCTCATCCTGCAGGTACAGACGGGAACGGTTTGCAAACCGAAACCCCTCTGGACAACCCGCATCTTTCGGCCCTTTACGAAGCTTTGCGCCTCATCGAAAACCCTCAACCGGAAACGAAATTGAGGATGGGCGAGATTCGTTCGCCTGCGGAATTGAAAGATTTGTGGGCAATCGACAACACGGCATACGGCGACGCCAACATCACCTTTGAACATCTTCTGGCATTGTGGAAAGCGTTCCCCTTGGGGTTGCGGGTCTTGTTTTTCGAGAATGAGATCATGGGAGCCATTGGCATCTGGCCGGTTTCCTGCCGATGGGCACAACGCCTCCAGGCCGGTCGGCTCAAGGAGGCCCAGCTCAATAGTCGAATGGTGCGGCAACAGGCAGGCAAGCCCACCGAATACTGGTACGTGACTGGTATCGTTCTCCGAGAGCAACTGATCGGAAGCCGAGGAAGCAAAATGCTGCTTAGAGACGGCCTTGGATCGTGGCTTCGCCAAGCGGACATCCAATACCCATGCCGGATTCTTGCATTAGCCTTTTCGAAACACGGAAAAAGGTTATTGGAGCGTTTTCAGTTTTTCAGGGTCCAGGATGAAATAACCATGCCGGACAAATGCCCGCTCTACCGCCTAAACCTAGGATCAAAGGCAGAATTGGTCGAACTGCTGCGTCAACGTCGCCTCGACCCCACCTGATTTTGGAATCTAGGCCGAATATGCCGAAAGAGATCCCAAGCATTGAACTGCTGGAAACCAAGCAAATCGAGCAATTCATCCCTGTTCTGCGCGAAGTTGAATTGGGCGATCGTTTTTTGCTGGCAATGCTTCACTGGTGCGAGATTGGCCAACGTTCGACACCTCTCGACCTTTGGCACGTGTTTCTGGTGCAACACATCGGTGAAACAGTGGGTGTAACTGGTCTCTACAGGCAACCAGGGATGAGCAAGGATGTCGGCTGGATTGGCTGGTTCGGCATACGACCCCGGTTTCGTCGGCAAGGTTATGGCACGAGTGCCATTAAGCGTCTAACAGCAATCGCACGGGAAGTGGCTTGCAAGGAGCTCTGGGTCTACACGGGCTCAACGGAACAAATTGCGATAAAGTTTTATCAAAATCTCGGGTTTGCGGTTGTTGGAGTCGCTGGGGAATGCGCCCGAGGGCAGACCATGGACAACTCGGACGTTGTATTGAAGCGAGCGATTCAATCGTAGAGTTAAGTTGTATGTCGTTACGGATCCGCTCAAAATGCATCGGCCCTGCAATAGAAATCCGCCTACCCTGTGCTGCGGCAACCCCAAACGCGAGAGCCGCGGCTCACGCGATGGGTTGGGAATTCAAGTATTCGATCTCCGTTTTTAGCATGTCGGGACTCCTGCAGACGTGGAACGCCCAGCGGCCCATTCGTCCCCAGTTATTCACCGCTGCAACCCACCGTTTTGCTGCCTGAAACTTTGCCTCCTCTTTTTCTCCGTGCAGTCCCTTTACTTCAAGAAGGAGACGTACACCGCTTTTCATCCGAACTACAAAGTCGGGCAGGAACTTGTGCGCACCACCGTAGAATTCGTATGGAATCTCTATCCCCAGGTGGTCGTTGCGAGCAAAACATACTACTACCTCGCTGGCCTCCAGTTGAAAAGCGACTGAGCGCTCCCAGGTCTCCGTGTCGAGAACGACCTGATCGATATGGCTTTTAAACGTCACATGACATGGCCTCGTAGTCGTGAATCTAACCTCGGCCGTGCTACCGTAAGGGCGAAACCGATTGATGACTGGCAACAAGGGCGGTTCCCCTACACTGTCGTCGGGTTCGATGGCGTCGGTTAACTGCTCGACGACCTTACGCAGGTAAACCTCCAGTGCGAGTTCTTGTGGCGCGCAGCCATTCCACTGGATGCGTCTGTTTGCGTATTCTTCCACAATCGCGAGCACCTGTGGGAAAAGCTGGTGTCGTGCATAGTGCTTCAGTCTAGCCTCCTTGCCAGGTTGCGATTCGGTGAGCCGAGCGACGATCAAGCGCGTGATTTCGAAGAGGATCGTTTGAATGTGGTGCAGCGCATAAAATTCCTCACGATCGTGTTTCTCCAACGCAAAGTCACCCGAACCCCGTTGTCCCATCTCTTTGATCCCGACCTGCGGTTGAACATAGACTTGGGTGGGAAAGTCGGTGGGCTTGATGACTACCGGTTCAACCTTCGAGATGTCGCAGCGCACCCGATGCTGATGCAGCTCCATCACGTAGCCTTCCACATTAGGAAAACGCAGCTCCATCGCTGCGCGCTCAACCAGTGCTTGGACCAGATTGGTAGGCTTGTCGTCGGGTTCCGGGGTTTTCCCCTCACGCCCTTTGTACGGAATAACCGAGAATGGAATGCCGTAGACGTCCACATACTCAGGACGTAGGCGCTCCTCTCCGGTTTTCTCGTCGATGTAAGCGTCATAGCTGATCCTACGCAGGCCACGACCAACCACTTGTTCGCAGAGAAGCTGACTCCCAAAGGCGCGAAGGCCGAGAATCTGGGTGACGTTGTTGGCATCCCAACCTTCGGTCAGCATTTGCACTGAAACGACACAGCGGATGTGTTCGCCCGGCGTGCCGGACTTGCCCACACTGGCGATGAGTTCGCGCAGTCGTTCGGCCTCCTTAAGCTTAGAGCCGATCGCGGAGCCTACCTCGGCCTCGGCGAGCAGCTTGCTGTCGATGCGGAGCGTGACTGTGCGCGTGGCTGTGTTGGCCAGATCGGGGAACGGCACGCCGGCGGGATTGTAACGGCGCTCCTTACGCGTGGTTACGGTGCCCTCGTCGTCCTCCTCCGAAATCTCCTCGACCGTCTCGCCAGAGATTTTCTCAAAGAACACTTGGGCCATGTCGGTGTTGTCGCAGACGACGATAAGCGCGGGCGGTACGAAAGTCTGGCCTGCCCTGGCTTCGCGATTCTGCTCAAAACGCTCCTGCCATTGCGCGCCGAGCATAGCGAATGCGGGCTGGGCTTGGCGCCAAGTCGCCTCGGGCTTGGGTTTGCCCCGGTCAAAGTTGGCATCCCCTTGAGCCTTGAGCTGCCGTTTGATCTCATCCCACAGGCGAAAAAACTTGGGGTCAGGTCGCCCGCTGGTATCAGCCACCGGCAGACGCGGAATCTTTGTTATGCCGCTCTCGATTGCATCCACTAGACCGAAGTCACTTACTAGCCATGGAAATGGCGAACCTTCGACGTAGCCGCAGCCTCCGAGGTAGAACGGCGTAGCCGATAGATCGAGGCAGCATCGCACTCCCACCGACGTATTGAGCTTATCCAGGCCCTCCACCCAAACAGTGGCTTCGTTTTCGTCGTCATCGCTGACGACACCGAAGCCGCTATCGTCGTTTTTCTTCCTTACGGTTTGCACTGCCTTTTCTGGAGGCGCTGGACGGTACGCGTGGTGGGCTTCGTCATTGAAGACGAGCAATTCACCTCGACCGTAGAGATCCCGGAGAACTCGACGCGCAAACGCGTCCGCGCCCTCCTCCCCTTTTTGTACAACGACATAAGTCGCTCCACCCTCTGTGTGATCGCTCTCGGGGGCGAACGCATGCCAGTTAGTGACCATTACGCGCCCGAAGGCGAGAAAGCCCCGCAAGTTTCCAGGCACGACGTCGAAAATGGCGTAGTAGCTCTTTTCGGGTTCGCCGTCAGTGCGAAGTACTTGCAGGCGCTCTTTCACGGTAAGATTGGGACAGGCCACAACCACCGCCGAAGGGAAACGGGTGTCGCCTGGCACCGCCCCGCGATTGCAGAAGCTCCAAGCGACGACCATGGCCATCACCACGGTCTTGCCGGAGCCGGTGGCCATTTTGCAGCCGTAACGGATAAGCGCTCTCTGGGTCTCATCCCAGGGCTGATCGCAGAGTCGGGGAAAGAACTCGTCGCTCATGCCGACGGCAATTGGCGGTTTCACTCCCTTGATCATAGCGTTGTAGTCCTCGGGCGTGACTCCCGGTTTAAAACGTGTGCGGCGACCCGAGGCCAAAATCTCGTTCAAGTAGATGAAAGTTTCGACTGCCTCTAGTTGGCAGAAGAATAATCGGCGCTTTCGGTCTGCTCGCGTCCAGTGGGAGAGGAGCTTCTTGGTGATCTGCGTGGCGTTCTCGTAGCCACTGGCGCGCCAGCGGCTCACGTCGTCTCGCAGCGCGTTGACAAGAGGGAGCAGTTCGCTGCCGTAATCGCCGCCGATACTATCAAGCTCGGTCTGGCCGGTCATCACGCGTTGCGTGGTCCAGAAATAGCGGGCACTGCGTCGCCCGGGGATTTTGTTGGCCTTGCCCGACTTGTCGTAAGCCCAGTGACACTTGGGCTCGGTAAAGGGGCTGTTGATGATCGGCTCTTCAACCGGTGCCTGGATGGGTAGCTCGGCTTCGGGCGAGATGACAGAGGCTCGGGCCATGGATCAGCACTCCTCGTAGTTTCCGTCCAAGCGATGCACGCGCATGACTTCGTTACCGCGCGGGTCAATGACCTTCACGGCCACACATTGGCGCGGGCCGGGCTTGAAGGGCAGGCTGATTGTGCTGCTCAAGGCCTCGAAAGCCTCTTCCGCCAAACATGTCTTGAGTGCGCGGGCCAGTTTTTCCCACGCGCTCTTATCGGGGAAAAAGGCTTGGCAGATGCAGAAGACTTTACCGTCGTAATCGGTGTCGATGAACCATGCAGCCACTTTGCCGGCGCTAGTGGCTTGTAGGGCGTTGGCCACCGGATCGTAGAGATCGACGCCGTCCATGTGTACGACGAGTTCGCCGGCCTTGGCTTCGACACGGGTGCGGGGCTGACCGAAGACGGTAAAGATCTGCTCAACCTTCTGCGTCTTCTTAAGCAGATCCTTCATGCCGACATCGGGACGGATTTGCGCCATGTGAAGGCGTACCTCGGCGCGTGGTTCGTCGTTGTAGGCTTGGATGGTCTCTTGTGCGGTGGCATCAAAAGAAAAGCCGGCGAAGACGAGGTCATCGTAACCGCGCCGATGGGCGGCGCGCAGGGCGTTATCCACCTGAAAACTAGTGACGCTGCCAAATTCGGGGCCGATGACCACGGCCACGCGGTGCGGCTTGCCGTCCTCGGCCTGGAACTCGCCATCGGCGTGCAGAAAACTGCTCTCGATGGTATCGAGCTGGGTGAAGGCGACGTGCTTGTTGCCGGTGAAAGTGAGGCCGTCGTGCTTGAGTAGATCCAGCATACGCTCAACGTGCGAAGCGGCGTTCGTTACGTCGCGCTCGGGCGCGGAGGTGGACTCAAATGCATTCAAGTCGCCGGGCACCCCACCGATGGGCGACGCAGGCTCGTCGGCCTCGCCTTTAAGAGATGTCTCGGGCGGGCGCATCGACTCGACGGTGAAAGGACCAGCAACGCGGACGACACCACGCACGGTATCGGGATGGTCAACCAGTTCGTCTTGCTCGGCGCTGGCGGCGATCGCCGCGTTTACTTCGTCCATCTTGGCCCGCCACGCGGCGCGGTAGTTTGTGAGCGCGGCGGCGAGCGGCGCTGGCCAATCGGAGTCATTGTCGAAAGGGACTTCCCATTCCCGCCAAGCGCCGGTAGGTGGGATGTCAGCGCGGTAGCCCTCGGCCTGTTTAACGGTAAGTTTCTTGCCTGGCTGAATGAGCTGCGGATCCGTGCCGGGGACGAGGTGGCGCCGGCAATCTGCATCGGTGACGGAGCTGGCCCCCTCGTTGATGTGTTTCGCGAGAAGCTTAGCCACTAACTTCTGGTGCAGCGCAGATGCCTGTGGCGCGGCGAGTGCCGCTAGCGCGGCGTTTAATTCAATCAGTCGAGCGGCGACGATGGGCTCGTGCTTAGCAAAGATCGAATCGAGACCCTTGTTCTGCGCGATACTCTTAAGGGTTATATGAGGAACGGTTTTATAGTAAAACCCGTGCGCCGGGTTTTGCGGCGCGCTGGAATCGACGCCAGCCTTTGGGTCTTTAGTTTTATAAGCCTCATAGCAGGCCGTGAGGAGGCGCTGCCGGGCGATTGCCACGGCTACGCGCGAGCTGTCGATGGTGATCCAGCGCCGGCCCCATTGCTCTGACACAAATGCCGTGGTTCCACTACCGCAGGTCGGATCGAGCACGAGATCGCCCGGCCCGGTGGTCATTAACATGCAACGCTCGATGACCTTGGTGTTTGTCTGAACGACATAGATCTTATCCATACCACTTCCCGATTGTGTATCGTCCCATAGGGACGTCATTGGGAAACCCGGTGCATCATCGTGATAGCGAAGATAGTTGATCGTATCACCAGACGACGCGATTCGCTCTGCCGAAATCATGCGTGCCAATCCCTCGCGGGTCGTTGACCATCCACGGACTCCGTTTGGCGAGTAAATTTTCCCCTCGAACGGAACTTCGAAGTGCATAGCTGAACCAGGCCCTGCAGGACGACCTTGTCTTTGGCTTGTGAGAATTACCTGCCGAAAGACACGAGACGAATCAGGTAGGCTAGAGAGGTTCGCTGTCTCCTCACTGGTGAGCCGGCGTCGTTCACCGTTTGGTAGTTCGACAGTTGCGTAGGCTTCACCTCCGTCACCGCCAATTTCACGCAGCCTGATAAGGCGATTAAATTTCGCTTTCTCCCGATTCTTGGCAAACCAGACGAGGTAGTCTGCGGTGTTTGAAAGATACTCAGCTGTAGCTCCTGCCGTTTTTCTAAAAGTGATTATGGCAATGCAATTCTCCGTCCCAAACACCTCATCCATCACCGCCCGAACGCGGTGTAGATTTTCATCCGAAATCTGGACAAAAACCGACCCCGTATCCTTCAGTAATTCGCGGGCGACGATCAGTCTCTGTTTGAGATAAGCCAGATAAGAATGAACACCGAGAGTCCAAGTGTCACGGTAAGCGCGGATCATCTCGGGCTCGCGCGTGAGGTCCTCGTCCTTGTCCTTAACGTCGCGCTTGCCGACCTCGTTTTGCCAGTTGCTGCTGAACTTGATGCCGTAGGGCGGATCAAAATAAATCATCTGCACCTGCCCGGCGAGGCCTTCGCGGTTGGCGAGACTCGTCATCACTTGCAGGGAATCACCAGTAATAAGGCGATTGGCCCAAGCGACGTCGTGCTGGTAATAGGCGCGGGCCTCGCGGGCTGTTTGCACGCCCTCGGCGAAAAGGTCGCGCTGGATGTCCTCCCGCTGCACGGCCTTGAGAATGGCCTGGGCGGAGACGCGCTCATGGATATGCAAGGCCACAGGCTCCACCGCGAAGTCCGGCATCTCGCGCTTGCCCGCCCACTCCAGCCATGGCTGCGGAGCCTCCAGCAGGGCGGCGAGTTCCGCTGTCTCGTCCGCTGTGAGTGGACGACGACGGGCCTCATCGAGTAGGCCGCGCTGGCGAGCGATTGCCTCGTTGAACCGCAGGACCGGCGGACGGTGAGGGTCGTAGGCGTAAGTGATCGGTGCAGCCTCCTCGACATGCCCGAGCGCATCGCCAGCGGCAGGCAGATTCTTGCGAGTCGCTTCAGTGTAACGGTGCTCGGTTATTGAAGCAACTGTGGTCTCCTTCTTCTTGACAGTTGTAGCTATGTGCGCCGCAGCGCGTTGAGCCCGGGCAAGCTCGGGGATGACGGACTCCACCTCCTCGGCACCAAAGAGCTCGTCTTTGATGGGCGTTGTCGGGGATTTCCCCTCTGAAGGTTTTTTCGGCATGGGGCTAGCGCAATTGAGAATCCTGATAAGCGGGGAAAAGAATTACCGAGAGATCGTGCTGACGCTATTCGGGCGTACCCAAATCAGAACCGTAAACGAGTCCACAAGTGGGTGAAGCCCAAAAGTTTTACGAATCAAATTAGCATTCATGATCGTCGCCAATCTGTTGGCCGGCAAATGCGTTCTGCGTGGCTCATTTCCCTACGATAACTGGAATGCGCAATTAGACTGGATGATTTTGGGTTATTATTTGGCGTGAGCGAAAAGTGTCGGCCGCATGTTTAGCGGCGTGACGATCACAGGCCACCAGAAGGGGGCGTCACTCCATCCCTGGGCTGCGGCGCCTTCCTGGCGGATCAGGAGAAGTACGGGCAGGTCAATAGCTGCGGCGCGTGCGGGCGTAACGTCCGACCGTGTGGTATCCGGCTCGTTGAATTCAGCGTGTGCGCCCGCAGCCGATGTTCGGCGAGAAACATTGCGGCCTGTGCGAAGCATAATAAGCACCCGGCCCCGATTCGCCTGGTTCTGAGTATTCTCACTGAGGTGCCGCAAGATCGCCTGGTATTCCTTCAGATCCCACGTGTCCTCGTAGCCCGGTTCGAAGTTGATAAAGGCTGGATTAAGACGCTCGAGAAGATCGACCGCATCGCTTAGGGAGATGTCGATCGCGGGCGGGTTTTCTGCGGAGGCCGGCAGCTTCCCCAGCACTGCTGTAAGGCGGGTGTCTATGTCCTGAGTCAGTGGACGTAGCCGGGTCTTCACGTCTGTCTCAAACCCGGAGGGGACAACGCGGCGGTTCGGGCGCAGGGTTGTGATGTTTGACGCCAAAATCTTGGTCGGGCCGCACGGTACGATATTGTTGTTCTCGTCCAGCTCGATGAAAGTGACGCTGCGGTCAGGGTTTTGACTTTGATCTTCAATGCGTTCACGCAGGGCGGTGTCGGCCTCGTGCATGCGTCGCATGGCCGAATAAATATGGGGCGCGGTGTAAAAACGGGTAACGGCGCGATCGAGCGATGGGCGAAAGCCATACATTCGCGAGTGCTGGAGGACGGTATCTTGCTGGAAGCGTTGGGGATCGCGTCCGTAGTAAAAGCCGATAAGATTGGCGATGGTTATGCCCCGGTCGAGGATTTGACCACCGATAAAAATATTTAACGGGGTGCGCAGGCGGAGCTGGCCTTCATCGTCAAGCAGAGACGCGATTTGAGCCTCTGAGTTGACCTTAGTTATCATGGTTTCGCCGCTAGTAAGCGCAGCGATGACGCGTGTCCACACGTCGGCAAAGGCCGGCAACGGATGGCTGGCAGCTAGGATAGAACGCGATAGGTTGTCATATGCAGCCTGCACGAGATCGCGAAGTATCGCGGATTGGGCGTGAGCCTCTTTTTGCAAATGTTCGTCGAAGGCGAGGACTACGGACTCCTGCCACGCGTGGGCGGCTTTAGCGGCCTCGGTGTGAAAGAGGAAGGCAAAGCGCTTTGGGCGTTGGTTAGCCTGCTCATCCTGTATGCGGCGCAGACTGCCAGCGGTCAAAAAAGTGACAAGGGCTGCTCGCAGGCCGGCTACCTTAGGACTTGTGAGGCAATCCTCGGTCTTGAAGCGTCGGCCGTCGGGTTGGCGGAGTATATCTAACTCCTCGCGATCCACCGCGTGGAATACGTAACGGGCTGGGCTGTTGATGTCCTGGCTTTCCTCGAAATAGAATTTGCCACCGACATAATCAGGGTGAATCGGAACAAGCTCAGTGAAAGTTGGCCGAACCGGAGCGATTTGAAGACCCGGAGGTGATTCTTCTGGTTGAAGGTATAGAGAATAAGGTGTCGCCGTAACCTGCAGAAAAGATGCTGCCGGAAGTTGCTTGCGCAGATCGTCGATCTGACCGGCGATTGTGCGGAGTTCCAGGTCACCTGCCTTGGTGTAGTAATAACCAATCGATGCGTTGTCGGCCTCGTCGTCGATGATAAGGATCCGCTTGCTGGCAAGTTGCGGGTATGTTGTGAGGAGCGTCTCGGCCAATCGCTCCAAGTTGTTCTTCTGCTTTTTGACGATAAGGAGAAGCTTCTGATTTAGCTCGAACTGAGTGAGTCGTTCTGGAAGTTCAAGAATGTCGTAGGCCTTTGCCTGGTCGGCCTCGATAAAGTCGGCGAATTCCTTGCTGACACGTTTATATGTCTGCTTCGCAAGGGCCGTGGTAGGCTTGGTCAGGATGACTGCAATGTCGTAGCCGTTATCGAAACCGAGTGCCGTCGCGCCGAGGAAGGTTTTGGTTTTTCCAGACTGAATCAGTCCGAGCAAAATGCCTGGGTTCTTAGCCGTGGTCGGAACGGCTAGCAGACGGGTGACAGTGCTCTCTATACGAGTCTGCTCGTCAGCACCGTAAACCTGGGCTGTACCACGACGCTTTTGGAGGAATCCAGAATAGAATATGCCGTTGCGAAGAAGTGAGGGACTTAGATTGATCATAAAGTGATTGGTTTGATTTCCAATATTATACATGTTTTTACTTGCGCCAACCACATGTGTGATGGCATGTATCATGAGTTTAGCGCATGTTTGAGCATCTCCTACATCGTGAGGGTCTCTCGATTGAACGCCTGCACGCCTTGGTGTTACTGAGCGAACACGGCAGTTTGATAAAGGCCGCAAAGGGAGACGCCGGCACGCAAAGCCGCTATAGTCATCATATTCGAGAATTGTCAGCGTTTATGGGGACGGCTCTTACAACCCGCGACGGTCGATCCATACGATTGACCCCCGCAGGCGAGGAGCTTGTGCGATTGATCAAAGCACAGTTCCAAGCTTTACTTGAATTCCAAAGCCGCTCCACGGGGACAGTTCAACAGGTGGTGATCGGCGCCGAGGATAGCCTGCTACAATGGCTCCTGATACCGGCGTTGGGTGCGATGCGCCGGCCCGGAAAAAGGCAATTCGTGAAGGTTGAGAACCTTCGGACCGGCGACCTTGTCCGTCGATTGCAGGAACAAAGGGTTGACCTTGGCCTGCTGCGTTCGAATGCGGTGCCAGAAGGGCTAAAGAGCCAAGAGGTGTGCGTGATAAAACACGTCTTTGCAATTCCGCGTCGCTTTGCCTTACGAGGACCCACTCTGTCAGCAGCCTTGAAAAGCTGTCCAATCGCTGCTCTCGATGCCGATGGTGAGAAATCGCAAAGCCTGCTGTTACTCGCTAATGGCCCCGGCGCCACATTCAAGCCTGAGCTAGTGTGCGATTCAATTAGCCAATGCCTCGCTGCAGTTCGTACTGGCAGTTTCGCCGCTGTCTTGCCTATACAAGCATTAGAAGATGCTGGCGAGATGGACTGCGATATTGTGGATGATAAGAGCCTTGCAGAGCTCGACCGCGTGATTTCGATAGCTTGGAGCCCACGGAACCTGGAGGCCTTTGGGGCGCCTTTGGGAAAGTTCAAAAACGACCTGTACGCCGCTCTTGCTGAAGAGGTCGAAACCCGTGGTATGTCGCTCAGGAATGAAACAACTGCTGAGAAATGAAGCTACTACGCGACAGGATCACTGATCTTCGGCCAAACCTCTCCCCGAATACGCACCTTGATGGAGAATGTTGTGCGGTTGGACCCTCATTTTTAGGGCTGAGGAAGCCCTGTCGGCAGATGAATCCATCCCTCACGGCGGGCAGATGGATGTTTGCTTGTCTCGGGGCGGAAACTAAGGCTCTGGGCGGCAGCACGGGTGGTTAGAGATGCGATGAGCGAGTCTAGGCAATCGTCGGATTGCACGTAGTCATCGGGTACGGTGACCCAAGGCAATTCAGTCCATAACCCACGTAGAATCGCTCTTCGGGCTCTGCCGCACGCCTCTGTCCTCTGTTTGTACGTTGCGCAGCTAAACCTGGATTCATCAGCCGGACTTAAGCTTTGAGAAACGCCAGTAAAGGCCTTGCGCATTCGGCGCATATGCAGGCTCGACGGGAAGCAACATTCTTTGCCCGCCGAGTCTCCCCAACTCTTCTTCGCCCTTTGAGCGCCTTGCATCAATTTCGTTTGAAACACGCCAAACCCGCTCAGGATCTGGCGCAATCAATCCCTGATCCATCGCCCAATGGTGATTCTTGCACAGTGCGATTCCGTTGGTCGGGTGGTCGTTCCGACTCTCTGAAAAGGGAATTACGTGGGCCGCGTCGACAAACGTCAGGTCACGGTCAGGAATCCAGATGCGGAGTCCGCAAGCGCAGCACTGATAGTCGTATATCTCTAATACCTGGCGACGGAAAGCAGCCGAACGCCCGACCCCTTGAATATTGGGATCCTCTCCAGCCTCTTCGTGTATTAGCGCGGTAAGCTGTTCACGTTTGGCTGGGAAGTAACGAGCGAGTATGGCCTCGCGCATGGCAGCCCTAGAGGCCTTGGCCGAAACAATCAGCGCCCAATCGGGCGTGAATCGGGCAAACACCTTTCCCGAGCTTGCGTCCGCAACGCTTGGCGGGGAATCCAGTTGGCGCTCGCCCGACATTTCCTCCCGGCAAGGTTTCCAGAAGCCATCGCTTTTTAGGTAATAAAACGGGTTCTCTGGGGTACAACTGTCGTTGGCCGAACGCACTACCTCAAAATAACTGGCGAAGCGTTCGCGAAGCCATTCGCTCCACTCAATCCTGATAGGGGTTGCAAAGCCGGAGGAGATCGCATCCAGCGCCGCCAGGAGCATTACCGGCTTATGGGGTCGCTCGTGACGGGAGCCATCTGAGCCGACCACGCCTACATTGAGGCGATAAATCGCATCCAATGCTTCTGAGAGTTCCGCCATAAGGACAATCCCTGAGGTATTTTGGCTTGGCCTATACCGTGATTCTCTCCGCTTTACCGTTAATCAGTTCCGCCGACAATCCCTGCCCACTGTCGCCGAAAAAGCCGTCGATCTCGCGCACCTTCTCGTAGGAAAGGAACCGCACCTTCTCACTCAACCTCAGGTGCTTGAAGGTCGGCCTGGCCAGCTGGTCCCGCACACGGGATTTTCGCTCGGACGGGGCCACAATGAACAATGGATACGAGCTATTGGGCGCGACCATTGTCAGATCTGCAAAACGAAGCAGGCCGGAGTAGATCGAGGTGCTGTTCTCTATCTCGAAAGCCGCGTCGATCCTATATTCGGCCTTCCATACGACATCGATATTCTCGACATACCTGACCTGCGTATCCAAGCCGGCAGCAAATGTGGATTCAAACTCTGTGAAACGGTAGGCGGCGGTAATCCGAGACTGGTCGTTGCGAGGTGCCCAGACTTTCTCTCCCGCCTGTTTGCCCATTCTCAGCAGTGTCCATTGCATCTTGATGTGATCGGAGGGATCATCTTTGTCGTCCACGCCGGCATCGCCCCCCGCGCTTCCCTCTGCCTTGTCGCTCTGTTCCGCCGGTTTAATCATTTCCTTATCAACGACTGGAACCACTGCACGTCCCTCCTTGATCGCAATTAAGATCGAGTACAGGTCATCATATTTTGAATAGAACTCCTCGAGCCTCTCAGCAGCCACCGCCGTGAATCCGCGTAAGCGCAGAGTCTCCTCATACCCCAAAAGTCTGCATAGATTCGTAAACGGCAGGCCTATCTCCCTTGGGTTGGCTATGAAATACACAAGGTCCCAACCATCCGTCATCTCGCTATCGATATTCTTCCAAAGTTCGTGCGACAAAGCCGGATTCACGGTCTTTGCAGCTACCAAGCCCTGGAGCTTTATCGTGTCCCCTTCGACGATCAGAACCTCATCTCCTTCCTGCATCCGGTCAAATTTGGCCCGATTTGGTCTCGAATTGCGTGAACCCCACACGGCAATACGGCGGTCATCAAAAGTCTGTTCAAGCTTGCGACGCACCGACGATTCAACGTGAGCATAGATTCGCTCCGGTTCTACCTTCTTGCGAATGGTATCCTCGTAGTGCACCATTGCCTCCATATTTCCAGGCGGCATATAGAGCATGAAGATATTCTTCATCGGGTGCGCGTGCTGATCATTTGATCCTACAGATGCTTCCACGCGAGTAAAGGCACCTATTGGCGCACCCCCCGCACTTGCCTGGCAACTGGGGATGCGGGTCCCGAAGCTTAAGACGAGATAGTAGGCATCCGCCTTGCGCCAGAGTCGTAGGAATCGATTCTTGGGCTTTTTCACTCTGCAAAGATGAGAATTAAGCCCCCGGCCAAAACGCCCCCTTGCTCTCAACTGCACGGCGCTCGCATCTGAGCACAAGAAAGAACGTAATTTTCACCAGGCTTACGCCTCGTGCCCATATTCGCCTCGGGCGGCTTTGGACGTTGCGGCTTACGGGTGCCAGCCCTCGACACTGTTGGGGGGGGGTCGTCTCGGCCGGAGAAAGATGGTTAAAGGGACTCCATTGCGACCAACTCTTGGAATTCGTCCAGGAGATCGCCGTAACGTTGGCTCAGAAAGCGTTTGATTTTCGCGTTTTCGAAGAGGCGCTTCACGTAACGCTGTGCGGCGTTTAGGTGCAGAGAGTTTTCACCAAACTGGTCCTGGTGAAGTTTGTAGTCGCGCTCGAGTGCCTCCATCTCCTTTTCCATTCGCACGATTTCCTCATGGGCGATGCCCCGAACGGCTTTCGTTTTGCGGGAGCCGGAAAGCTGGTCGACAGGAGTGCCGATGATGAGCGCATCGGCATAGGCGCGCGCGTAGTTGTTAGCTGTCACCATAAGCTGCGCCATGTCTATCTGGCGGACTGCCTTCGCTTTCTTGAATACACGAAGCGCTGCCGAAGTTATCTGCTTGTCTTTCAGCAGTTCGACCGCGTCTGGGTGGATGCCATCAAGCAGGTTCAGATTCGACGAGATCTTGCTCACGTCAATATCCAGGGCCTTCGCGATCTGCGCCGGAGTCACGCCTTGGTCGACCGCACGCATGATCATTGCGTGTTCCTGGATCAGCGAAAGTCGGTTAACCTTGTCGTTATAGGTAAAAGGATCGTCATCTTTCGCGATGAGGCAAAACGCATCAGTGCGGCCGAGTTCTTGTAGCGCCTTTAACCTCATGTGCCCGTCCATGAGAAAATACGCGCCGTGCGTTCCTTTCTGCGGATGCACAACCAATGGTTCGATGACGCCCACTTCCCGTATCGACGCTACGATTGCCCTGTATTTTCCCCAGGCAAAATCAGTCGGTTTGATCTGCCGGATCGGGTTAATCGAGGAAAGCGGCAGCGTCACGCCGACGAGATCGAAAGCTGCACGGACGGTAGGAGATGTCATGCGACCTGTCGCGCCAGCTCGGCGAGAAACTTGGGCATCGTTTCCATCTTCTCAGCGCGCAGCAACGTCACGTAGTCCTCATCGCGCACGAGCTTTTTCAAGGCGGCCGAGACCGACCGAAGCCTAGCCTCGCAGAGCTTCGCCTTCTTGACCATTAGGCGTTGGCGCTGTGCTTCGTGCTTGTAGGCGCGCACTAGGCTTTCGGCTGTAGTGCGGTTGATTCGCGGTGATCGTGGACCATAAGTGCGCCCAAGATGCTTGCGTTGATCGACGATTCTCTTGAACGAAGTAAACGATTTTTGCGTCATTTCCTTGGACTCGTAGGTGGCCATGAGAAGCCGCTGCGACTCTTCGTCTGAAGCCCCGGAAATGCGTGTCGCGATCGTGACCGGGATCTTGCCATGCAGGACGGCCTCCAGCAGGCGTTCTTCACCCTTCTTGAGCATACTGAGGATGTCTTTGACGTATTCCACGCCAAGTCCGGTCTTTTGGGCGATTTCCGCGAACCCCTGACCCTGCTCCTGCATCCACTGAATCAACCGGACTTGGTCGAGCGT
>Ga0302325_10006715_pt1 | contig 25751 bp, 20 predicted proteins | sample Palsa_T0_2_FD_201948 | JGI IMG/M metagenome (GOLD analysis project Ga0302325, IMG submission 201948) | Peat permafrost microbial communities from Stordalen Mire near Abisko, Sweden - Palsa_T0_2 | ecosystem: Environmental > Terrestrial > Soil > Palsa > Peat permafrost | place: Sweden: Abisko... | reverse complement strand
CGCTCGCGTGCCGTAGGAGCCTGCGAATAGATTGAGCGACCCATAGCCAAGCGCGCGTCGAACCTGCTCGAGGTCGCTCGAAAATCGCAGATAGCCGTACTGCGTCAAGTCTGCGTGTGCACGCAGCCTTCGTTCACATCGTTCAACCGCGGCGAGAGGAAATAGCTCACGCAGACTCGCCGCGGCCTGCTTTGATGAATAGAGATCACAATGCAGTGCAGCCGATCGCCCCGTCCCGCGCTGGTCAACCAACAACAGGTCCCGATTCGCGCGCAAGCTTGCGAATTGCTCTGCGTATATTGCGGCCGCGCCGATCGCGTCCTCGCCCGGACCACCCATTAACGGCACAATTGGGTCTGGCAGCGCCGGGCCATTTGTTGCCGGGATGACGGCAATATGAATCGGGAGTCTCCGGCCGGCCGGCCGGCGCGGATTCTCGGGCAAATAGAGCACACCGCAGCGCGTCACTTGTGTCACGCCGGGCAATGTACAGGACGACAATTCAATACTGGCGGATGCCTTGAGCACCGGTGTTGCCGCATCCTCGAGCGGGAGGGCACGCGCCAGCCCAAAGACTTGGCCTGTCAGGAGCGCCGTGGTCAGCAGCGTACGCGCGTACCACCGACAGGAATGGTCCAATCGCTTGGATTGGATCGACGGCAAATCGCACAAAATGGTTTGACTCACTTCGAAAGCCGCCGCAAAAAAAGGGTTGGCCAACTCGTAGTTGCATCTTATCGGATGTGGCGAGCGGCCGCTTTGCGCGATCATTTTTCGTACCAACAATGACTGCAGTTGACGTGAACCCTCGGGCTGAAATTTGCCGTGGCTTACACTTTGTAGTACAAAGTCATTGGCAACGCGACGATGCACTTTTTGAGTCAAAGGTCCAGGGGCGAAAATGGCCGTGCACCGATGCGCGGTTTTACCGCCTATCAAACTCTGTTGAAGAGCTACATTAGCGAGGGACTGCGCCGAGATGAGGTGCAGTTCGATCAGCACACAGCTCGCAAACTAGCTGAGGCCCTCAAGCGGCGCGGCGTTGCCGAGAAAGTGCTGCAGGAAGCTATGGCAGAAATTGCCAGCGATTCGTGGTGGCTGCGGCGACGAACAAACCGATTTTGATGCGAGCCGGCAGGGCCTGGAAGAACATCCGAAAGCGCGTCTGGGTTCATCCACACACCGCACACCGCCAAATAAAAAGGGCCTGAAGACAGGCCCTTTTTATTTGGCGGAGAGGGTGGGATTCGAACCCACGTGCCGGAATTACCCGACCATCCGATTTCGAGTCGGCGCCGTTATGACCACTTCGGTACCTCTCCGATTAACTTATGCTTGCCCATTTACTTAAGTTTTCACGGATTAACTTAAGCATTTTTTATTCATGTGATGCGAATCGCGACCAAGCTAGAAACCCATTTGTCAAGGGCCCGAAGACAGCAATAAAGGGTTATTCTAGCGCATCGGCATTGGGTCCGCTTCATGGGACTCAGACGGCTCACGACCATGCATAAATTGAACCTTCATCAAAACTGGCCGCGCTGGACCAAGCTGACGATCGCGGTTTCCGCGGCAGCCTTGCTCAGCAGCTACATGCCGCTGCCCAGCCTGGTGGATCAGATCAAGACGCTGGGCGAGCTGCGCGTCGTCACGCGCACAGGGCCCCTCGCCTTCTATCGCGGTCCCGATGAGATTCCGCAAGGACCTGAATATGAATTGGCGCAGCGTTTCGCCGATGAATTGGGCGTCAAGCTCAAGATCATGCCCATGCGAAGCTACGCGGAGATATACGGAGCGCTCAGCACCGGACGCGCGCATTTGGCGGCCGCGGAATTGAAGGTGCCCGCTGAAGGAATTCCTGGAATCGAATGGGGACCGGCTTATCAAACCGTCCGTGAGCACCTGGTTTACCGCCGCGGCGCGTTGCGTCCCAATTCGCTTGCCGAGATCGGCAACGCCGATCTTGAAATAGTTTCCGGCAGTTCGCATGCCCAGTCCCTGCGGGCGGCCCGCAACCGGATGCCGGAGCTGGTGTGGGTCGAGAATACCAGCACCGATTCGCAGGCTTTGCTGGACGGAGTCGCGGACGGCAGCATTGATTACACCATTGCCGACTCCAGTGAGTTCGCGTTGGCGCATGATGCGCACCCGGACCTTCGCATTGCGTTCGACTTCCCCGGCGACAAGTCCATCGCTTGGGCCGCCAGCGTGCGCGATCCGAGCTTCGTTCACGATGTCAGCGCCTATTTCGCGCGTCTTAGAGCCGGCGGAGACCTTGCTGCCATCATGCAGCACTACTACGGCCGATCCGAGGACGTTGAGTTCGTCGGCGCGCGCACGTTCATGGGTCACCTGCAGAGTCGGCTTCCGCTGTACAGACAGTGGTTCGTCGAAGCCGCGGAACAGAGCAGTCAGGACTGGCGCCTGCTGGCAGCCATGGGCTATCAAGAATCCAAATGGAATCCGAGCGCAGCATCCGCGTCAGGCGCCAAGGGTTTGATGCAATTGACCGGCGTGACGGCGAGCGAAACGCGGGTGTCCAACGTCTCCGATGCCCGGGAAAGCATTTTCGGCGGCGCTCGCTATCTGCGCCAGGTGTACGACAAGATACCCGCTCATGTGCCCGAACCCGACCGTACCTGGTTTGCGCTCGCCGCCTACAATATCGGCTATGGCCACGTGGAAGATGCGCGCGTGCTGGCGCAGAAAGCCGGCCGGGATCCTGACTCATGGCAGGACGTGCGCGAGTTCCTCCCTTTGCTCGAACACGAACAGTGGTATGGCCAAACACAAAACGGCTACGCCCGCGGGTCCGAGCCGGTGCGCTATGTCGACAACGTCCGTGGCTACAGGGATCTTTTGGAGTGGGCCTGGGGCGCCGGCCCCAACGCCGCATCGTTGAACTAGCGGCGGCTCTCGAAGAACTGCTTCAATAGCGCCGCCGATTCATCGCTACAGACACCGCCGAACACGTCGATTCGGTGACCGAACCGCGGTTCGCGCGGTAGATCCAGCACACTGCCGCAGGCGCCGGCCTTCAGATCCCAGGCGCCGAATACCAGACGCGTCACCCGCGCATTCATCAGCGCGCCCATGCACATGGTGCAGGGCTCCAATGTCGCATAGAGTGTGCATGCACCCAGCCGATAGTTGCCGCGGCGAAGCGCACCCGCCCGCAGTGCGACGATTTCGGCATGAGCCGTCGGATCGGTGCTGGCAATCGGTTGATTCCAGCCTTCCGCGATCACTTCATCGCCTTCCACCAAGACTGCCCCGACCGGCACCTCGCCTTGCCTTGCAGCCCGGCGCGCGCATTCGAGTGCCAGCGCCATGAAATGCTCGTCGGTGAGTCCGGTCACCACGAGTTCTCAGCCCGGACTCGGGCTTGCACGTACCGAACGCCAAACCATGAGGACGACATACACCAAAAACAACGCCGCCGCGCTGGCCGTCAGAGATCGATGGATGCCGATGCTCGCCCCCAAAAGGCCCACGCTCAAGCCGCTGAACGTGCGCAGACCGCTCGAGGACATTGCAAACACGCCGATGACACGGCCGCGAATCTCGCCGGGCGCGTTCAGCTGTACCAAGGACTGCGCCATCGAATTGAAACTCAGCTCCACGAAGCCTGCGAGGAACAGCATCGGAATCGCCAGCACATAGCTGCCCGATTGGGCAAAGGTTGCCAAGGCTACGCACCAGATCATCGCCAAGGTGAAAGCCGTGCGGGTATTTGGCACGAGCAGCCCGCGGCTCTCCAGGATCAATCCCGCGGCGAGGCCGCCGGCAGCGTCGGCGCCGAGCAATAAGCTGTAGGCAGTTCCTGGCTGGCCATGACCCAGATCGGTGGCGAATCCCGGCATCTGGGCTTGGTAGGCGTTGCCGATGAAAAACGCCGATGCGCCGATCATCACGGTCATCGATGAGAGAATTGGATTGCCCGCGACCACGCGCATGGTCGCCCAGATATCCGCGAATCCTCGCAACGTCTGCGGCCGCCGGCCGCCCGGCGCCTCAGAACCATACGGTGCATTGATCAGCCACACGACCATCGGCAGGTAGATGAGCGCGTTGATGAATATGCCGTAGGTCGGGCCAAAATACGCCAGCAGCACGGCGCTTCCAATGGCAGGACCCAGCAGAAACCCCAGATAGCGCCCGGTCGCCGTCAAGCGCACCGCGCTCGGCAGCTGATCGATCGCCACGATCCTGTGAATGAGCACCTGCGACGCGGGGGCCCAAATGACGCCCGCCAAACCATGAATGATCAGCAGCACCATGGCCTTCCACTGCTGCGTCGAGTCGGTGTGGAACATGATGCCCCAACAGATCGAAACGCCGATGAACATGCACATGCTGATTTGAATGAGGCGCCGGATGTCGAACCGATCTGCCAGTGCGCCGGTATAACCCGCCAGCAACAGGTATGGCACCCAATGGGAAACCACCGCAAATGCGCCCAGGGCCGGCGAATGAAACTTCTGGAAAATGACGTAGTACGAGATGACGTGTTCGATGTTGTCGGCCATCATCGCTGCGCTGGCCGCAAAGAAGAAAATTCTGAAGTCGCGATTGGCGAACGAAGTGAAGGCGCGTGGACGCGGCGGAGATAATACGTCGGTTTGAGAACTCAATTTCGCGGGTTGCCTTATGAGCGGATCCAGGCGGGAAGTGTAACCAAATCCGCGGGCCTGGCTAACCTGAGGTGTAGAATCGCGGCCTGGCTGGCTTGAACGCAAAAAAAACGAGGATTCATGCGTGGACTACTGTTGGTGGTGGCGTGCACTGCGTGCATGGCCGCGTTCGCCGAGGAGGGGATGTGGACTTTCGAGAATTTTCCTGCGAACCGGGTCAAACAAGCCTACGGTGCCGATATTTCACGAGAGTGGCTGGATCATGTGCGGCTCTCGACGCTGCGGCTGGGCAATTGTTCGGCGTCCTTCATCTCATCGGAAGGTCTCATCCTCACCAATCAACATTGCGTCGAGATCTGCCTGGCCGGGCAATCATCGCTGGACCGAAGCTTGGTCGAGTTTGGCTTCATCGCGGCGAATCGAAAGGATGAGGAACGTTGTCTCTCGCAGCAGGCTGATGTTCTGGTGGCCAGCGAGGACATTACCGACAAGGTGCTCAAGTCGACCGCCGGCATGAGCGAGGCCGCGGCGTACGTTGCGCGAAAGAGGCTGCTTGGTTCGCTCGAACAGGCTTGCGAACAGGCTGGTTCGCACTGGCGGGCAAACCGCCTGAAATGCCAGACGGTGAAGCTCTATGAGGGCGGGCAATACGTTCTCTACAAATACAAGCGATATGATGACGTACGCTTGGTGTTCGCCCCCGAGGGCGATATTGCCGCCTTTGGCGGAGACCCGGACAACTTTCAATTTCCGCGCTGGTCGCTCGATTTCGCGATGCTTCGCGCCTATGAAAACGGTCGTCCCGCCAAAACCCCTGATTATCTTCGCATTGATTTCGCCGGCCCTACCGAAGGTGAGCCGGTGTTCGTGGCCGGCTATCCCGGATCGACCGCGCGCCTGCAAACCCGCGCGCAGCTCGAGTTCGAACGCGACACGTCCCTGCCGGTCACGCTGCTGCGCGCATCGGAGCTGCGCGGCCGCTACATTCAATTCGGAAAAGACAATCCTGTCCACGAGCGCATCGTTCGCGCTCCGCTGAATGTCCTGCAAAACATCATCAAGGTCCGGCGCAAGGAACTCGATGCGCTCAACGATCCGGTATTTTGGTCGCGCAAGTCCGCGGAAGAGGAGCGCCTGCGGCAGGGTGCCCATTCGACGGGTGCGGACCCCTGGACTGAAATCGAAGCCGCCATGGTGCGCGAGCGCCTATTGTATCTGCCCTTCACCCTCATCGAGAACGGCGCGGGTTTTTCGACCCGGTTATTTCGCGATGCTCGGTGGCTGGTGCGAGGCACGGTGGAACGCGACAAGCCCAACGGAGATCGCCTGCGAGAATTCTCCGATTCGGACATACCCACCATAGAACGCAATCTATTTGCCCGTGTTCCCGTCTACACCGACTACGAACAGCTGAATTTTTCGTTTTCCCTGGAGCGCATGCGCGAATGGCTCGGACCGGACTATCCGCTGGTGCGTAGATTGTTCGCACAACAGTCGCCGGAGGGTTTGGCGACCCAGCTCATCGCCGAAACGCAGCTCGATGATGCGGCATTGCGGCGGCGACTGTGGGAATCCGGAAGGTCCGCCGTGGATGCGTCACGCGACCCGATGATCGAATTGGCACGCTCCATCGATCCCGATGCACGCGTCCTACGCCAGCAATACGAGAATGAGGTGGAAGCGCCCGTGACCGCGGCCGCGGCGAGGATCGCGGCGTTGCGCTTCAAGCTATACGGCACGCAAATCTATCCCGACGCCGCCTTCACGTTGCGTCTCAATGTCGGCTCGGTCCAAGGCTGGCTCGAGGGCGGCATTGCCGTTCAGCCCATGACCTATCTGGACCGCGCTTTCGAGCGAGCCAGCGGTGTGCCGCCCTTCAAAATTCCCGACGCGTGGTTGCGCGCCAGGGAACAGCTCGACATGCGCACGCCGTTCTGCATGGCGACCAGCAACGATATCGTCGGTGGCAACTCGGGAAGTCCGTTGCTGGATGCCTCGGGGCGGCTGATAGGCCTGATGTTCGACGGGAACATACATTCGGTCGCGGGCCGCTACTGGTTCGATCCGTCCAATAACCGTGCCGTTGCCCTGCATCCAGCCATGATTCGCGAAGCATTGGACAAGGTCTATCGCGCCGAAAATCTGCTGTCGGAAATTACCCGAGGGTCTTAGCGGCGCGGCGCGGCGATTTTCTCCGAAAATAGCTCCACCGGGGGACTGTAAAACCCGCGTCCGATCAATCCAGCGCCACCGTCACGGTCGATGATCGCCAGATTGATCAAAGGCGCGAGCGCGCTGCCCAGGACCCGCCCGGGATCGACGATTCCGGTACGTGGATCCAGCACGCTTTGCCGCCGTGAGAGGGCGTCGGCAGGCAGAGCGGCACTCCATTCCGCCGCGAGCAGCGGCGCGGCGGAGAGCGCTTGACCGCCGAGGCCGCAAAAATCGATGACGGCGCTGTCGCCGATCGCGGCCAACGGGGTCAGCGTCCCCGTGCCATCGAAGCGCGCGCCGCGCGGCGCGCGCGCGGCCAATTGACGCCATTCCCGCTCTTCGCGCCGGCGCACGCCGAACTCCAAACCATTGCCCCCGATGGCTTCGATCTCGCAGCGATGGCTGCGCATCACGGCGCAGGCGGCCGCCATCAAAAGAGGCAGCACGAACGCCGGCATGGCGCGTAGCCGCTCGACGCTTCGCGCATCCAGCCCTCGCAATCTTGCCGCCAACGCCTCATTTGCAACCGATGTGCGCGCGTGGCACTCATCGCCGCCGGCGACCGCGATTCGAATCAGCTCATCGATTGCAACGGGAGCGTTGCGCACGAGGGGCGCCACCCGGCTCTCGATCCACGCGCCAACGTCGCGCATTCGCCGCAGGCACTCGGGCGAAGAGGAACCGAATCGCAGCGCCGGGGCAGAACCTTCAATCATCGGTGCGTAACAGATTTCACCCTTCTGTGCGACCGCAAGCATCAGCATCGACGCCGATACGACCTGAGCCAGCGGGGTTGCGACCCGATGGTTCTGTGCAGGCTGCAACCCGACCTCTCCCCGCCGGAGCAGCTCGCGTGCCTCGGCCGCGCTCGAGCTCAAGCCCTCGAACAACAGCGCTTGAATCGCCGAGTTGATCACCGGCGGCGGCGGTGCACCGCGAAATGGCGGCCCCGCGTGCAGCAGCACTTTCGGCGAAAGTTCCGGGCAGGCGGCGCTGCGCGGCAGGACATCGATCCAGCACGCCCCCGAAAACGGCATCGCGAAGTCCAAGACTGGGCTGATGGGCATCGGTCGTCAGCGCAGACGCAGAGGCACGGTGCCGATCTCGTTATTGGCCTCCACCAGCCGGATGAGTTGCAGCAAAAACCAATCCCGCTCGCGTTTACCAAGTTGATCGACGGTTCGGTCATGGGCGCGCTGCACGGCGCCCGCCATGCGGCGCATCAGCGCGCCTCCCTTGCGGGTCAGGCGTATCAGTTTTACGCGGCCATCGTCGAGGCTGCGACGACTGTGCAGAAGGCCGCGCCGCTGCAGCCGCGGAACCACTTCCGCGACACTGCTGCGCTCCAGGCCGATCTCCAACGCAAGGCTGTTCTGCTCCAGTTCGCCGCGCACGGCGAGCGCCGTCATCAGGCTGTATTGCACCGGCGTGATGTCGTAGCCGCGTGTTTCCTCCAAGAACAGGGCGCAGTGCAGCTGATGCAGACGGCGTATCAGGAAACCCGGCCGTCCGAATAACGGCGAACGGCTGCGGGCGGCGCGCAGCTTCGCGCGAATGTCGGGCGCCGCTGTGAACAAGGTTTTCGAGGGCACGCGCGTCATAATGCCAGATTAGGGGGTATGCCACGTAATTTCGGGGTGCATTTCCCGCAGCGTGCCTGATACTCTTGGACGGCCATGAAAAGAGTACTGCTGAAGGGTGGGCGCGTCATCGATCCTGCGTCCGGTTTGGACGGCGTGCGCGACGTGCTGGTCGTGGACGGTCGAATCGCAGAAGTGGCCTCCGAGGTGCAGGATGGCGGCGCCGAGCGCATCGATTGCGCGGGGCGCTTGGTGCTGCCGGGCCTGATCGATACGCACGCCCATGTTTATGAGCATGTCACCGGCAGTTTCGGGCTCAATGCGGACCTCTGCGGCGTGCAATCGGGAGTCACGACCCTCGTCGATCAGGGCGGCCCTAGCTGCATGACGCTGCCCGGTTTTCGCCACTTTGTCGCCGAACCCGCCATGACCCGCGTCGTCGCCTTTCTTTCAGCCTACCTGGTGGGCGGGCTGGAGGGCCACTACTACTCCTCGTTGTATCGGCCCGACTGTCTGGATATCGGCGCCACCGTGCGCGTCGCCGAGGCCAACCGCGATCTGGTGAAAGGCATCAAGGCGCACGCGGAGCTGGGTGGATTCGCCCGCTGGGGTGTCGAGGTGATCAAAAGCGCGGCGGAAATAGGCCGGCGCGCCCGGCTACCCGTCTACATACACTTCGGCCAGCTGTGGCCGCTGCCGCACCAAGACGGCAAGACGGTCGACCCCGACAGCATCCTGACGCAGGTGCTGGACCTGATGAAGCCGGACGACATTCTGGCGCATCCGTTCAGCCGTCATCCGGGAGGCTTTGTCAGCAAGAACGGCGGGCTTCATCCGCTGGTACGCGAGGCGGTGGCCCGCGGCCTGAAAATCGACGTGGGACACGGATCGCATTTCAGCTTCAACGTGGCGCGTACCGTGTTGGATGCGGGGATCATACCGGACACGCTCGGCGCCGACATGCATGGGCACAACACCCGGGCAGCGGTGCCGGCGGACCCGGACGGCGGCGCAAGTGATGCGCATTTGTTCGCCGGCAAGACGCGATTCAGCCTGGTCTCGGCGATGACCAGCATGCTGGCGCTGGGCCTCTCCCTGGAGCAGGTCGTGCCCATGGTGACGGTCAATGCGGCGCGAATGCTTGGCTTGCAGGATGAGACTGGACACCTGCGAGTCGGTGGCCTCGCCGATGTCTCGGTGCTTTCTGATGAGCGCGGCCGTTGGATCTTGACAGACAACGAAGGCACGAAGGTTCAGGCGAATCGCCTGCTGGAACCGGTTTTCTGCCTGCGCGCCGGCCAAATGGTTCGTGCCGACGCGGCGATTTTGCCCAGTTTGAGCCCCGCCTGACGTGGATGCGGCGGCGCCGGTTTATGACTTCATCGTCTGCGGCGGCGGTACGTCCGGTTGTGTCGTCGCGCGGCGCCTCGCGGAGAATCTCGACGTTCGCGTGCTATTGCTCGAGGCCGGCTCCGATGAGCGTGTGGATGCGGTTCGCAATGCAACCGATTGGATGAGCAACATCGGCAGCGTACGCGACTGGCAGTTCGAAGCCGAGCCCTGCGCTGCGTTGCTGGGGCGCCGTGCTGCGCTGCCGATGGGCAAGGTGCTGGGCGGCGGATCGAGCATCAACGGTCTCATCTGGGCGCGCGGTCATAAGCACGATTTTGATGCGTGGGCGGAGCAAACCGGCGATCCGGGTTGGAGCTATGCGGCGGTTTTGGATGTGTATAAACGCATCGAGAGCTGGGATGGGACGCCTGACCCCAAGCGGCGCGGCAGCCACGGACCGGTGTACGTGACGAAGCCGCGCGATCCCATACCCCTGACCGCCGGCCTGATCGCAGCGGCCTCGCAAGCCGGCATTCCCGCGGTCGAGGACTTGAATGGCGCCGCCATGGAGGGTGCCGGGAGCTGCGGTATTCCGAACGTCACGGTCATGGGCTGTAATGAGCGCGTTTCGATGGCCGGCGCGTACTTGCGCCCGATCATGGCGCAGTCCAACTTGACCGTGTTATTGCAGGCGACCGTGCAGCGGTTGCGTGCCGAGGGCACACGTGTTGTCGGCGTGGAGTTCGCGCACGACGGCCAATTGCGCCACGCTCGGGCGAATTGCGAGGTCATCCTTTGTCTCGGCGCCATCAACACGCCGAAAGTCTTGATGCTGTCGGGAATCGGCGATGAACGCGAATTGCAGCGTCATGGGATCTTCTGCCTTCAGCACCTGCCGGGCGTCGGGCAAAATTTCCAAGACCACATCTTGGTGGCCGGTTGCGTGTGGGAATACCGCACACCTGAGGCACCGCGAAACAACTCCGCGGAGTTTACTTTTTTCAGCAAAAGCGCGAGCACACTGCCAACGCCGGATCTACAGCCCGTGCTCGAGGAGCGCGCCTTCGGCAGCGAACTGACCAGCCGCGAATACTCCTTGCCGGCGGATCCTGCCGCCGCGTGGACCTTGGCTCCCGGCCTGGTACGTCCCGCGAGCCGCGGCCATATAGCATTGACCGGCAAGCACCCTGACGATCCTGTCAAGGTGCATGCGAACTTCCTGGGCGAGCAGCGCGATGTTGCCGCCTTGCTGCATGCGGTGGCCATTTGCCGCGAAATCGGCAATTCGCACGTGCTGCGTGAGTTCGCGAAGCGGGAAATCATGCCCGGACCGCTCGATCCACGGGCGATGCAACGCTGGTTGCGCAACGCCTCGGGAACCTACTTTCATCAAACCTGCACGGCCAAGATGGGACGTGATCCGATGTCCGTGGTGGACGGCTCGCTGCGTGTCTACGGAGTGCAAGGTCTGCGCATTGCCGACGGCTCCGTCATGCCCGACATAACGACGGGCAATACCATGGCGCCATGCGTGCTGATCGGCGAGCGCGCAGCCGATCTGGCCATGCGCGACCATGGCTGCCGCCATGGTCCGCTATCCGCTGTCACCCCCGTTTCGAGGACCGTCAAATGAGCGCTGCGATTCATCCGATGTATATCAACGGCGAGTGGCGTCCGGGAAGCGAGGGTGGCCTGGCCGATGACCTCAACCCCGCGACCGGCGAGGTATTCGCGCGCGTGGCTCAGGCCAGCGTGCAGGACGTCGAGGACGCAATCGCCGCCGCACACGGGGCGCGCCTCGCCTGGCAGAAAATGCTGGCCAACGAACGCGAAGCACTGCTGCACCGGACCGCGGAGGTAATCGCGGTGCAGGCCGAATCGATTCGCGACCTTCTCATCGAGGAAACCGGTTCAGTGTTCATGAAGGCGCCGTGGGAGGTGAGCTACGCCATCGAATGCCTGCGCGTGGCCGCCGGCTGTATCCGCCAGCCGCATGGCGACACGTTTCCGGCGAGCGCAGCCGGTCAAGTCGGCATGACGATCCGCCAGCCGTTGGGCGTCATCGCGGGCATCGCGCCGTTCAATTCGCCGTTCTTGCTGGCCATGAAGAAAGTCGCGTTCGCGCTGGCGGCCGGCAACACCTTCGTCCTCAAGCCCTCGGACCTGGCCCCCTTGAGCGGCCTGAAGATCGCCGAAGTTTTCGCCGCCGCCGGCCTGCCTGCCGGCGTTTTGAACGTGATTCCCGGACCGGCCTCCGTGGTGGGAGACAAGCTGGTATCCGACCCTCGTGTGCGGATGATCACCTTTACCGGCTCGAGCAAGGTGGGCCGACATCTGGCGGCAGAAGCCGGCAAGCACATGAAGCGCGTGACGCTGGAGATGGGCGGCAAGAACCCGTTGGTGGTTTTGCGGGACGCGGATTTGGACTATGCGGTAAACGCCGCTGCGTTCGGCATTTTCTTTCATCAAGGCCAGGTCTGCATGGCCAGCTCGCGCATCATCGTGGAAGCGCCCCTGTACGATTCCTTCCTGCAAAAATTTGTCGCCAAGGCGCGCACCATCAAGGTCGGCGACCCGCGCGATCCAACCACCGTCATCGGCCCGCTGATCCGCCCCTCGCAATGCGGTTTCATCACCGGCCAGATCGATGACGCGGTTTCCAAAGGCGCGACGGTATGTTGCGGCGGCACGCATCGCGGTCCTTTCTTCGAGGCCACGGTTCTCGGTGGGGTGACCCCCGCCATGTCGGTCTACGGCGAGGAGTCCTTCGGTCCGATCACCTCGGTGTTGCGCGCCGAGGACTACGAGCACGCCCTGTTTCTCGCGAACGACACGCGCGCCGGCCTGTCGTCGGCCGTCGTCACCAACGATTTGCAAAAGGCGTTCGACTTCGCGCTGCGCTCGGAGTCGGGCATGGTGCACATCAACGATACGACGATATCGGACGAACCGCACATCGATTTCGGCGGGGTCAAGGAAAGCGGCTTCGGGCGCGAGGGTGGCATGGCGTCGATCGCCGAAATGAGCGAGGTCAAATGGGTTACTTTTCAAATGGGCAAGCGCGAATTCCCGTTTTGAACGCCGCTCCCGTCATGAGTACGGTGCGCGCGGCTGCGGGCATGGTGACCGCGCCCCATGCCCTTGCGGCCCAGTCGGGTGCGCGCATTCTTGCGGAAGGCGGAAATGCGATCGAAGCGGCGCTTGCCGCCGCTGCGACGCTATGCGTCGTCTATCCGCATATGACCGGCCTTGGCGGCGATAGTTTTTGGCTGATCGCCGAACCCGATGCCGAACCGATCACCATCGACGGCGCGGGACGCGCGGGTGCGAACGTAACTCCCGCGCTTTATCGTGATCGCGGACTTCGCGAGGTTCCGTGGCGCGGTGAATTGGCAGCCAACACCGTCGCGGGCGCGGTATCAGCCTGGGACGCCGCCTGGGAGGTCAGCCGTCAATGGGGCGGCCGGCTGCCCCTGACACGCATTTTCGAGGAAGCAATTGCGTTGGCAGAGTCAGGCACGGTCGTCACTCAAGGGCATGCCGATGCAGCGGCTCGTTTCCGGGCCGAGCTCGAGCCCGTTCCCGGATTCACCGCTCTGCACTTCGTCCGCGGCGCGCCGCCGCTGGCGGGCGAAATTCTGCACCAAGCCGCTCTGGCGCGGACATTCTCGCAGCTGGCGCGCGATGGGTTGGCGAGCTTTTACTCCGGCACCTTGGCACGGCAGATCCACGCCGAGCTGGCTGGCGCGGCGGTTCCTTTGACCCGTGACGATCTAGAAGCGCAGCGCGCGAGCGTGGGAAGTCCCTTGCGGCTGTCGCTGCCGGTCGCAGAAATCTTCAACTGCGCGCCCCCCTCGCAGGGTCTGGCGTCGCTGTTGATCTTGGGAATATTCGACCGTCTCGGCGTGCCCGAAGCCGACTCGTTCGCCCATGTACACGGGCTCGTGGAGAGCACCAAGCTTGCATTTTTGGTTCGCGATCGAGAAATCGGGGATCGCGAGGACGGGGCCTCGCTCTCGAGCCATCTCGCAGCTCGAGAACTCGACCGGACGGCGGCGCGCATCGATGCGAAACGCGCCGCACCCTGGCAGTCGGGAGACGGCGATGGCGACACCGCGTGGTTCGGCGCGATGGATCGCGATGGCCGGGCGGTGAGCGCCATTCAAAGTCTCTATTTTGAGTTCGGCAGCGGCATCGGTCTGCCCAACTCAGGCTTCGTCTGGCAGAACCGCGGCTGCGCCTTTCGCCTCTCGGGGGAGGGTCCGAATGTTCTGGCACCGCACCGCAAGCCCTTTCATACCTTGAATCCCGCGTTCGCCCGCCTCGCCGATGGGCGATCGATGGTGTACGGCGCGATGGGAGGCGACGGCCAGCCCCAGACGCAAGCCGCTCTCTTTACTCGCTTCGCTCTCTACGGCCAGGATTTACAGGAAGCCATCTCGGCGCCGCGTTGGCTGCTCGGGCGCACTTGGGGAGAGTCGCGCTCCGCCCTGCGCCTCGAAAGCCGATTTTCCGAGGAATTGATCGCCCAACTCGCCGCCGCGGGGCATCCTGTGGAATCCGCGGCCCCTTTCGACCAGTCAATGGGTCACGCCGGCGCGATCGTACACACCCCGCAGCAGGGATTTGAGGGTGCCAGCGACCCGCGCAGCGATGGCGCCGCGATTGGCTGTTGATCTCGATCGATCTTGATCTCGTTCGAATCTAGGGCACCAAAAATGAACATTGCTCGCTCATAGTGCGGCACGAACATCCTGCCGCAATCTCGATGACCCTTCGGGTGCAGCGGCGCAACGACTAATCGCCTGCTTTTTCCACCAAATCAGGGCAACCGTCGCACGCGCGACGCAGTAGGCACGGCATTTGCACAGTCATAACTAAATGTGCGTCTAGGGTTCCGGCCTGCGTGGCAGGCGACTGGTCCGAGAGAGGCAGTCCTTAAAAGATTTTAAGGATACACGGCGGGATAAAAGCCCGGGAGAACAAGTCGAGGAGGCTCACGCGTCCTCGGGAAGGTTCTCCCTAGCCTGGGAAAATCCCGAAAATCGCGATGAGTCTCTTCAATAAGTGGCACGGCCACGGGATGACCTGAGGAGCTCTTTGATGAAGAAAAATCGCCGCAAGCTGAATTCCACAATCGACTTTCAGCGCAAGGGCCAGGTCATCGCGGTTCCGTCCGCGACCGTGACTGCCGTGGCGGCCGCGGTGCTGACCGCGTTGTATGGGGCACCGATCCATGCGGCAACGGCCGATGCGGCGGCCGATGAGGGCAGTTCCTTGGAAGAAGTGGTGGTAACCGCCAGCCGGCGCGCGGTATCGGCGCAAGAGCTGCCCATCAGTATCACGGCGGTCAGCGGCGATGCGCTCGACAAGGCGCACATCGAGGACATCGCCGGACTTGCCAACTCCATGGCCGGCATCAACTACGTCGATCGCGGACCGTTCGGCGGCGTGAACGGCAGCAACCTGATCATTCGCGGCTTGAACAGCGAGTCGCTGGCCTTCCAGGAAGGCCTGGCGACGCAGGTGGTGCCGCCGGTCGCCACTTACATCGACGACACGCCCTTGTACTTCAATATGCGCCTGGATGATCTGGATCGCGTGGAGGTGCTGCGCGGCCCTCAAGGTACCTTGTACGGCTCCGGCTCGCTGGGCGGCACCATCAAGTTCGTGCTGAACGCGCCGGATCCCACGGCATTCGATGCCAAGGTGGAAGTCGGCGCGAGCAAGACGCAGCACACGCAGAACATGAACGAAGAGATCAAGGGCATGATCAATTTGCCCCTCTCCGATGTGCTCGCCATTCGCCTCAACGCCAGCGGCAGCGATGATGCGGGATTCGTGAACCAAACCAATCTATACGTGCTGAATGCCCAGGGAGTGCCCGTGCTGTCGGCACCGACCACCGCTGCCAATCCCGTCGGCTTCGGCATCGCCCCGGAGACCTACGAGAAAGACGGCGTCAACTCCTACCGTTATCGTGATGGCAGGATTTCCGTGCTCTACAAGCCGAGCGAAGAGTTCAAGGTGCAGCTGTCTTACTTCTTTCAGCGCGCCACCGCGGGCGGCTTCCCGTACATCTCGCAAAGCGCGCTGGCCTACACGCAACCCATCGCCGCGGCGAATCAGTACCTGCCCTACGGACAACTCTCGCCGGTCTCGAATCCGCCGAATCTTCTGCAACTGTCTCCAGGTACGGTGCCCGCGGGCACGGATCGCCTGAGCAACGCGACCACGAGCCTCGAAGGCACGGCCGATGAAGTGAACGTGTTCGCGCTCAATGTCGATTATGACCTGGGCTTTGCCACGCTCACCTCGTCCACATCGTGGGGACATCACAACAACACCACGCACGACGACTTGACCGCCGAGTACGAGAACTTCGCGTTCTACCAGAATCTGTACGGCCAGAATCCTCGCACCCTGCTCCAGGCGCACGATCAGGATGATGACAAGGTCGCGTCGCAGGAATTTCGCCTGGCCTCGAAAACCGGTCAATACATCGATTGGATCGGCGGGCTGTTCTATAAATACGAAAGGCAGTACATCCAGGAGCACGAGTACTATCCCGGGTACAACGCCTTCTACAATGCCTGCGCCGGCTCGGGCCTGTATCCCTCCACGGATTACGGCGGCGTGAACGCGTCGGCCTGCGGCGCCGGCGAACAGCCGCCGGGCACCATTATCGACGGCATCAACAACCCCCTCGATCAGGCGTACATCGGCGATGTGGAAACCCTGTTCCGCGACATCGCACTGTTCGGCGAGGTCACCGGGCACATCACCTCGGCCTGGAATGTGACCGCCGGCACCCGCCTGTTCAAACAGACGGTGTCGCAGGCGCAGCAGACCGGTCTATTGTTCGATGGCACAAACTACGTGTCCGGCAACAGCGGAAATGACGAGTGGCAACGCGCGCTGTGGAAGATCAACACGTCCTACCAGCTCGACAAGACGAACTTGGTGTATGCGACCTGGTCGCAAGGATTCCGGCGTGGCGGCATCAACGCGCTGCCCGCCGCGCAGCCGGTGCCGGCTGTGAATGCAACGACCACCTGCCCGCCCAGCAGTCCCAACGCCGGCGATTACTGCCTGAGCCCGACGCTGTTGACCCTGCAGCCGGACAAGGTCGACAATTACGAGGTGGGCATCAAGGGCGTTCTGAACAATCGACTGAACTACTCCTTCGACATCTACGACATGCAGTGGCACAACATGCAGGAGGGCACCTCGCTCACGCCGCTCTCCCTGCCTGCCGCCGCCAATGTGGGTAATGCTTATAGCCGCGGCGTGGAACTCGACTTGATGGCGAGCGTCACACGGCATGTCGCGGCCAAGTTGGGCTACACCTATGATCAGACCAAGCTGACCTCCTTCAATTATATTTTCTCGCAGAACGTCACTGCGCCGCTGCCGCCGCCCGGGGGGCCGCTGCCGGGGACGCCGAGAAACAGCGTCGAGGGCGGCCTGGAATTCGGGCACTTCGACCTGGCAGGCGGTGAACTTCTTTACGGCATCGACGCGCGCTATCGCGGCAGGATTGTGTCATCGATCTCCGAGACCGCGCCCGTCGTGCCGCCGTATCACATGTTGGACACGCGCGTTACGTATACTAAATCCCATTTGCTGGCGACGGTCTATGTCAACAACCTCACCAACACGCTTGGCATCAATGCCATCACTGACCCCTTGTTTTGGGGTAACCACACTTCGGCGGTCATATCCCAGCCGCGGACCTTTGGCTTGACGCTGGGCTATTCGTTCAAGGGATACTGAGATGGCGACGCCGCTGTTTCGCGATCGCGAGGCTGCGGCAGCCAACCTGCTCGTGCTGACCTGGGCAAGCACGGGCTGGTTGGCCTCGTTCCCCCTCATGGCGGCGAACTCCATCGTGCTGAACGTGCTGGGAACGCTCCTGTGCGTGCATACCATGGTCCTCGCCGCTTACCTGGTGCACGAGGCGGCGCATCAGACGCTGTTTGCGGTCCCGGCCGCGAACTCAGCGGCGGGCGAGACCATGAGCTTCATCGCGGGCTCGAGCTACGCCGCCTTCGAACGCATTCGTCATATGCACATCCGCCACCACGTCGATCGCGCCGACCTCATTTGCTTCGATTTCAAAGGGCTGTTGCGGCGGCGTCCCCTCGTGCGGCGCGTTTTGCAAATCCTCGAGTGGGGCTATGTGCCGGCCACTGAATTGCTGATGCACGCCCAAGTCGTCGTGCGGCCGTTCTTCGTGGCTTCGCAGCGCCGCCACCTGCCGCGGGCGGCCGGCATGCTCATGTTGCGCGGCGCCTTGCTGCTGGCGCTCGGATGGTGGTCGCCAAAGGCCTTGGCGTTATATTGCGTGGCGGTGCTGCTGTTCTTGCACGTTTTGAATTTCTTCGATGCCTTTCATCACACCTTCGAGCAATATTTCATTGCGCCGGACCAACAACTGCCGCCGATTGCGCGCGAACGCGGCTACGAGCAGGACAACACCTATTCCAATCTGATCTCCAGCCGCCATCCGTGGCTGAATCTGCTTACCTTGAATTTCGGCTACCACAATGCGCATCACCATCGGGCGTCGCTGCCGTGGTATCGGCTGCCCGAGCTGCACCGCAGTCTGTATGGCGAGGAAACGCGCGCGGTAATGCCGCTGCGCGAACTGCTGCGCACGTGGCACAAGAACCGCGTGCGCCGGGTGTTCGCTGACGACTACGGCAAGTTCGGCGAGGGGTCCGGCAGAGCCGACAGTTTCGTCGGCGCACATGGCGTCTCGTTTCTGACGGTGGTTTGAATGATCGATGCGGCGGCCGAACCTGGCACGGCCACGGCCCGGACTGGCGGCCCCTCGCTGGTCGGTCTTCGCGCGGTGGTGACGGGCGCGGCAGGCGGAATTGGCGGCGCGATCACGCGTCAACTGGCGGCGCAAGGCGCCAAGGTACATGGTTTGGATCGCGACGCAGATGCGCTGCGGACGCTGGCCGAGAGCGTACCCCGCGAGTTGCTGACAACGCACGCCGTGGACCTTGCGGATCGCGGCGCCGTCGACCGGCTGCTCGTCGAGATCCTGGGTCACTTGCAGCAGCGCTGCGACATCCTGGTGAACAACGCCGGCTTCAGCCGCTTGCGCTCACTTGAAGAAACGCAAGATGACTTGCTCGATGGACTGTTCGCGGTGAACTTCTTCGCCGCCTTCCGCCTCACCCGTGGGTTGCTGCCGGCATTGCGCGCCAGCGGCCGCGGCGCCATCATCAACATCGCCTCCGAGCTAGCCCTGGTCGGGGCGGCAGACTACAGTGCGTATTGCGCCACAAAGGGCGCCATGGTCGCATGGACCCGTGCGCTCGCCGTGGAGCTTGGCACGCAACGCATCCGGGTCAATGCAGTTTGTCCGGGGCCCATCGACACCGCACTGCTGCGTGAGGAATTTATGACGCACGGAAAACCCGAAGAAGCGCGGCTCGCCGAAGTCGCGGCCATCCCTTTGTCGAGGCTGGGGAATGCGCAGGATATCGCACCCCTGGTCGGCTTCCTCGCGAGCGATGCCGCCTCTTTCGTCACCGGCGCCGTCTGGCCGGTCGATGGCGGGAAGACCGCCCGTTGAGCATGATAAGCAACCCCGTCCCCTGGCCGAACGGCGCGAAATGCGCCGCCTGCTTCACCCTCGACATGGATGCCGACAGCCTGATTCAAATCGCGCATCCGAAATCCGCGCATACCATGGTCTCGGCTGCTTCGATGTTGCGCTACGGGCCCGAAGTCGCCGTGCCGCGCATCTTGGAATCGTATCGACATTTCGGCATCCGGCAAACCTTCTTCGTCCCCGGGTGGTGCGCCGAACGCTACCCCCATGCCGTCGAAGCCATGGTGCGCGACGGCCACGAGGTCTCCGCGCACGGCTACTTGCACGAGCATCCGAACGAACTCTCTGATGCCGATGAGCGCTATTGGCTGCATCGCAGCCTAGCGGCGGTGCGCGAAGTGACCGGCGAGGCCTCGCCTGGCTGGCGCGCGCCGCTTTACAAGTTTTCGCACCGCTCCGCAGATTTGTTGCTGGAAGCCGGCATCGGCTACGACGCCTCCTTGATGGGCGACGACGTCCCTTACCTGCTCGAGACGCCGCGCGGCAACTTGCTCGAATTGCCGTCGCATTGGGGCATGGATGACTGGCCGCCCTTCATGCACAGCGGCGAACTCGATTTTGAGATGCCGATTCAATCCGCCGCGCGCGCCTGGGAGAACTGGTGGGAGGAATTCGAAGCGATGTGGGAGTTCGGCGGCCTATGGGTGCCGGTGTGGCATCCTTTCTTGTCCGGCCGGCTGGCGCGTTGGCGCCACACGCATACGATGATTGAACGCATGCAGAAAAAAGGCAACGTCTGGTTCGCACCCATGCGGGCGATCGCCGACCACGTGCGCGCCTGCGCCGCAAACGGAAGCTGGACGCCGCGCACCGAATCCATGATCGAATCCAAACTGCCGAGAATTGAGGCCCGATCATGAGCAACCGCGAACAGACCACCCGGCTCGAATTGCGCACCATTCAACCGATTGCGCTCGATCAGCGGCACGGCAAGGCGCGCGATCTGTTCACGATCTGGTTTGGCTCGAACGTCATGCTGCTCACCATCGTCACCGGCGGATTGTCCGTGACCGTGTTCGGTCTCCCCTTCACCTGGGCTGTCCTGGCGCTGGCCACGGGAAATTTCATCGGTGCGATTTTCATGGCGCTGCACGCCGCCCAAGGTCCCACGCTCGGCGTGCCGCAGATGGTGCAGACGCGCGGCCAGTTCGGCTCGATGGGCGCGCTGCTCGTCGTCGGCATCGTGATCGTCATGTACGTCGGGTTTTTATCCTCGAATATCGTACTCGGCGGCGAGGCGCTCGCCAGTCTCGTACCCGGATGGACCGACACGCCCGGCATCGTGCTCGTTGGGGTACTCGGGGTCGTGGCAACGATTTATGGCCACGACCTCATACATGCCTACGCCCGCGTGATGTCCTACCTGTCGGGCACCGTGCTGGTCATTGCGGTGGTGTGGATCGTATACATGCATGGCATACCGGCCGACTTCCTGGCCCGCAACGCCCTGAGCGCCACGGGTTTTCTCGGTACCGTTTCGGTGGCCGCTTTGTGGCAGATCTCCTACGCGCCGTATGTATCCGACTACACCCGCTATATGCCGGCCGACACCGGCACATCTCCGGCCTTTTGGGCCAGCTACTGGGGCTGCACCCTGGGCTCGCTGTTGCCGATGATTTTGGGCGCCATGGTGGGACTTGCCGCTCCCAAGGGTGGCTTGGTACACGGCCTCGCGGTGCTGACCGCCGGGATCGCGCCGCTGGTGCTCGTCGTCTTTTCCGTTGGTATCGCCTCGTCCAATGCGATGAACCTGTACTGCGGTGCCCTATCTACCATGACCTTCGGCCAAACCCTGTTTCCACGCTGGTCCCCTGGCCCCCGCTCGCGTGCCATCGTGACATTGGTGCTGTTCGGATTCGCACTTACCGGGGCAATCTTGAGCAAGGATGCTTTCATTGCCAACTACGAAGACTTCATTCTGCTACTGCTGTACGTGCTCGTACCCTGGACCGCGATCAACCTGGTCGACTACTACCTGCTGCGGCATGGCAAGTACGACGTGGAAGCGTTCTTTCAGCAGGATGGCGGCATCTACGGCCGCATCAACGGCCCCGCGGTCGCCTGCTACGTACTGGGGATATTGGTGCAGTTGCCCTTCGTGGCGTGCGCGCTCTATACGGGACCGGTGGCGCGCGCGATGGGAGGGATCGATCTGTCATGGATCGTCGGCTTGGTAATCACGTCACCGGTGTATTACTGGCTCGCCAAACGCAGCATGCGGTCCGATGAGCTCACTCCGCTGCGAGCTGCAGCAACGCCGACATCAGCACTTGAGCTCCCGCCGTGATATCGGAGGGCGCGGCATATTCGAGGGGATTGTGACTGACCCCGTCACGGCAGCGCACGAACACCATGCCGACCGGACATACTTTCGCCACGAACAGGGCGTCGTGGAACGCACCGGACACCAGCTCGAATTCGGGATAATTCTGCGCACGCGTGGCCGTGGCCACGACGTCCACCAAGTGCCTGGAGAACATCTCAGGCACATGATGAAACAATTCACGCACGTCAAGCTCGCACGGGCGCGGCGCGGCGGCCGCGCGCAACTCGCGGCCCAGCTCCGCAAAAGCGACCGGGTCCGCGTCCCGAAAATCCACCGTGAACGTCACGCGGCCGGGTACGGTGTTGGGTGTGTTCGGCTCGAGCGACATTCGCCCCACGGTGAAGCGGCAGCTCGCCGAACGTCGCAGGCACCGTTCGCGCAGGTCAGCGATGAGGTTGATGGCTCCTTGCAGAGCGTCGCGGCGAAACTCATGCGGGGTCGTGCCGGCGTGCGCGGCGGCGCCCCGCACTTCGTATTCGAGCCATAGACAGCCCTGGATACCCACGACCACGCCAACCGGGATACCTGCGGTGTCGAGCCGGGGCCCCTGCTCGATATGAGCCTCGAGGTAGGCGGAGGGCGCCGGTCCCGCGGCGCGAGGCGCAGCTTCGGGCAGCGCCGCCAATGTCTCCGCCAGCGCATCGCCCAGCATGACGTTCGCAGCGTCGCGCACCGTCAGCACGTCCGCGAGCGCACGCGCGCCGGCAAAAATCTGCGAGCCCATGGCGCCGGGCGCGAATCGTCCGCCCTCCTCATTGCTCCAGGCCACCACCTCGATGGAACGCGCCGGACGGATTCCGGCGCGCGACAACGCTGCGACGGCTTCCAGTCCGGCCAGCACGCCATAGGCGCCGTCGAAACGGCCACCGCTGGGTTGACTGTCCAAATGGCTGCCGGTCAGCACCGGTGCGAGTTCACCGCGTTGGCCCGCATAGCGCAGAAATAAATTGCCGATTGAATCCTGCGACGCCTGCAGTCCGCACTCGCCCGCCCAGTCGTACAGCAGGCGGCGCGCCGCCCGGTCTTCCGGCGAAAATGCGGCACGATCCACACCGGTCTCTCCGCGCCGTCCGATTTCCGCGAGCGCCATGAGACGGCTCCAGAGCCGCTCTCCATCGACGGCCGGATTGGCCGTGCCGGCGGCAGCAGCGCTGTGTTCAGCCGATGAGGGCATATTGCGCCGACACCGGCTTGCCGGAATTGATGCGCACGATGTCCTGCGGACATGCCGACATCACCATGATGCAATCGATGAGCGCGCGAAACACCAGTGTATCGCCGGGCTTGGATACGGTCTCGCGCCACTCGATGTCCATGCTTGGCAGCACGGGAATGTTCATCCAGAGATTGAATGAGGCCGGACATTCGGCAACGTGCAAATCGAGCGCGGCCAGCGCCTTATGCAGATTGCCGGCGCAGCTGGCGTGATCCGGAGGACAACCGAGCTTCGCGTAACGCGCCGGATCGCATGGCGGGATCACGGTATCGTGCACGCCGGGAGAGGTGTCCGATTCGAACGCCAGCATCGGCTCGCGCAGATTGTCGACGAGCGTGTCGCCCGCACGCGGTGTCAAGCGGCTGAGTACCGCGCGGGTGTGTTGCATCGACAGGTAAACGCGCAGATCCCGCGAGTTGAACGCCCAAAAATCCACGACCTGGGTGCCGAATGTATTGATGATTTGCAGCGCTTGGCCGCGGGCCACTTTGACGGCGCGCCCCTGGCGCGCCGGCAGTTCTTGTACAGACGCCATAACCTTCCACCCCTTTTTTGACTAAAGATCGATGGTCAACCGCTTCGAGCGGCTGCCGGCGCAGCAAATCATCAGCGTCGAGAGGCGCGCATGCTCTTCCGGGCTGCGCACCGAGTCGCGATGCTCCGGCGTGCCGGACAGCAATTTCGTTTCGCACGCGCCGCATATGCCCTGCTCACAAGAGTAGGAGACGTCGATGCGTGCATTGAGCAGAGCGCCGAGTATGGTCTCGCCATGGTGCACGGGAATCTCGGCCCCGGATCGGGCCAGCACGACGGTATATTCGTCGTACAGCGGCGCTTCCTCAGATGGTTCCATAAGTGATGCCCAGATTACGCAACCACGAGCGGTATTTTTGGCTGAGTAAATCGGTGCGATGATGCAGTTCATGACGCAGCTCCAGCGGAATGCGCTCCGGTCGCTGAGTGTCGACGATGGCACTGTCCTGCGCATAAACCAAATCTTGCCGCACCCGCACCTGCTCATCCGAAGGAGCGGGCGAAAAATTCATGGCGCACCAGATGCGCACGATGCTCTCGACGGGACTGACCTGCTGGACCGTGAGAAAGGTTGAGAACCGGTCCTCCGGGTTTCCCTCATTGGCTCTTGCCGGATCGGCAATCTGCACGCGCTTGGTGAAGTAGGCTACCAGCGGGCGCAGCGCCTTATAGGCATAGTACGCGATCACGGGAATATTGCGCGGATCGCCGAAAGGCTGCGTCACGCGAATCTCCGAAGTCGCCAGGCCCTGCGCGCTTTCCACGACTTCGTACGGCAGGATGGGGTCGGGTTGATCGAGGACGCCGTTGACGCCCGCATGCACGAACGGAAAATGCGTGGGATCGAGGAAATTCTCCACCGCTCGGTAACCTGAGCGGAATTTATACGGCCCGCACAGCACTTTCTTGTAGCGATCGTCCGTCCATTCCGGAAACTCCGGCACCTCGTGCTCCGGCGTGCCGAGCGACACCCACACCAAGCCGTATTTTTCGGTGGCCCGATGCGCGATTGCCCGCGCTTTTTTCAGGGGCGGTTCGTTGGGCGCCGCAGGCATCAGCACGCAGCGCGCCGAGCCGTCGTAGTTCCAACCATGATAGGGGCAGACGACCTTGTCATTGCGGATGAAGCCCTTCGACAATCGCGCGCCGCGATGGATGCACAGATCCTCCCAGACGTGCACCTCGCCGCTGCCGTCGCGCCAGCCAACCAAGTCGCGCTCGAGCAGCGTCAACGGTACGAGCAGTCCCGGGACGATGTCGGCCGACACGGCCACCACGTGCCAATCATCGAGCAAGGCCGGATCGCGGCACTCTTGCGGCAGAATCGACGCGGGATTGTAGGGTTGCATCGGCGGGGTCCTTTGCGTCCGATCAGCCTGTGTTGCGCTCATCCGGCGCGGCGAGCGCCAGGCGATGCAAGGTGATGTGCCGGATCTCGGTGCGCGATGCGCTGATGTGCGCCTTCACCAGCATCTCGGCGCTGTCCGCTTTGCGCGCCAGAAGCATCTCGATGATCTTTTCGTGTTCATCGAACGCCGCGGCGATGCGCTCGGGATTGATGAAATCCAAACGCCGGATGATGCGGATGCGCTCGGTCAGATTGTCGAACGTGCGCAGCATCTCCCGATTGCCCGCCAGCTGCACCAGGGTCCGGTGGAACTGTTCATCCTCGCGGGCGACTTCCTTGCCGTTCAGCGCTCGCTGCCTCTTCGGCACGCGCCAGAATGCGCAGCGCTCGACCAGTTCGGCGAGTGACTCGAGCTTGCACAGGCGCCGCACGGCGATTGCCTCGATGTTCATGCGAAACTCATACAGGTCCTCGTAATAATCGAGATCCAGCGGCTTGACCTGCCAGCTGGAATGGCCTGCGACCCGGTCGAGATAACCTTCGTTTGCCAGCACGTGCAGCGCAAAACGCAGCGGCGTGCGCGACACGCGCAGCGCCGTGGCCAGGCCCTGCTCCGAATAGCGCTGACCCGGCGGCATGCGGAATTCGAAAATATCATCCTTGATACGCTGATATACATCCCGTTCGAGCGGCCGCCTGCCGCCCGACTTGGCGGGATGTACCAACTGCACGGGTGCCTGCGGGGCCGCGTATACCTTGTGTTTCAAACGGTACTCTATTTGGGATCCCAAACAGGATTATAGAGAAGGCGCCCACAGGCTTCAAGGGGGGCCTCAGCGTGTTGCCGGCCTGCGGACCTTATCTTTGGCGACGAACCGTGCGTTGACCGGACTCTCACGACGCGGCAGCACGGCGGTACGGGTGGCCCCACCCGCC
>Ga0302325_10006714_pt1 | contig 25751 bp, 19 predicted proteins | sample Palsa_T0_2_FD_201948 | JGI IMG/M metagenome (GOLD analysis project Ga0302325, IMG submission 201948) | Peat permafrost microbial communities from Stordalen Mire near Abisko, Sweden - Palsa_T0_2 | ecosystem: Environmental > Terrestrial > Soil > Palsa > Peat permafrost | place: Sweden: Abisko... | reverse complement strand
AATCTCCTGTCGCACATGTTGCCCACTGCTTTACCGCTCATACCTCCTGCTGCGCAAGAATTTCATTCAGGGTGGGGAAAGGCCTTCCGGCAAGAAACAGTCAAATGGGGACTATTTCTGACAATGGTCGTCTTCGTGATCACACTCAAGGACAGAGTTGCAGAAGTTCTTGCCGCAGCCAGTTTTCTTATCGGACTATTGCTCAATGCACCCATACTGCGGTCATTAGGAGCATCCCCTTAGGGCCATTCCATCTGTTCATCTAATGCTTTTCCTTTAGCCGCAATAGGGGTTTACCCTTCCCACTGCTCTTAAAACGGGCTCATCCGCGCGAGATTCTCTCCGAAATTGGCAAGCTGTCCGGCTGCTCTGCGGCGTAGGTTCAGTTACACCACTTCACACGATGAGTTGCGGCTATCTAAGTACACGAGCGCGCGTCTCCAGCCCTATTTAACATTGCATGGACCTTGAAGTATCGCTTCTCGAGTCAATAAATTATTCATAACCAAACAGTTGCATTGATGTGCCAAGTTTGCCGTGAATCGTTGCCATAACCCCGTATGCTAGACCTGGGATAAGTTAGTAGTTAACCACGGAGCTACCACACAAAATAAATAGCTGCAGTGTTAGGCTCATCGACCACGTGAACTATGCGCAACAGTGATAGGATCGTCGACATATTGAAGCGTGTAAGCTCTCGGGCGAAGCGAGGCAGCTATGCCAGATTTATCCGATGAATCCAGGGTCACCCCCAATCCGGAAGGTGAACTGGATGAAAGTGATATCACCGAGCTAGATGGTCACCCGGACAACGGATCCATGGTCCTCGACGGACTGTGCTCGGACTGCCAGGCAGAGCAAATTCTGTTGGGTGAGTATACCCCAGACGGATTTCTCGTCAACGACGAAGAGAAGGCCTTGGAATTTCGCGGTAAGGTCGGATCATACCTGCCCCCTGCCAGGAGCGACCCAGAGCTGAATAACTTCAAACGGGTCGACGAAGATATTGCATTGCCTCTGCAATCGGCACTGAAAGAAGCTAAGGATACCGATTCACTGGTTCGAAGAGACCACATCCAGATCCGCCGCAACGACGCTTTTCGGAAAATCAACCGGGTGGTCCGCCCACTTGCCGCTCTGCCGAGCGAACGCGATTCCCTCCCACTTTTTGAAGAGCTCCAGCAAGCCCGTGCAACTCTGGCTCCGGAGTTGATCTTGACAAGTGTATTGCCGGCAACCCCGGGGTACCAAAGCACTGGGATTGAACTCTCAACAAGCCCGGCAAACATGCGGCGCCTGGTGGCAGAGCTGCGCGGTGCGAATGAGGAGGCCCAATGCAACAACGAAGAGCTGCAGAGCACCAACGAGGAATTGCAGGCGGCTCAGGAAGAGTTGCAATCCTCCAACGAAGAATTGACGACAAGTAACGAGGAGATGCAAAGCCGGAATTCCGAATTGTGCGAGGTCAACAATGACCTGATGAACGTTCTCAGCAGCATACAGACCCCAATTGTGATGCTAAATGGTGAGTTACGCATTCGGCGTTATACCCCCACGGCGGAAAGGGTATTGCGCCTGCTCCCCACCGACATAGGACAACTTATTTCAGATATAAAGCCGCGGATCAATGTTCCCGACTTGGAAGACCTGCTTCACCGGGTTATCAGCTCCAGGGAACCATTCGAGCGCGAGGTCCAGCATGAGGACGGACGTTGGTATTCCCTCCGTATTCAACCCTATAAAACAGCACAAGGACGAGTGGAGGGAGCAGTCCTTCAACTACTCGACATCGATCAACTAAAGCTGTCCATCGAGGAATTGGAGCATGCACGCGACTATGCTGAAGCGATCATCGAAACCGTCCGCGAGCCATTGCTGGTCCTTGACCACGGGCTTTCCATACTGACTGCTAACCGGGCTTTCTTCGAGACGTTCAGGACGTCGCCTGAGGAAACCATCGACCGGTCGATCTATGAACTGGACAATGGGCAGTGGAATCTTCCCAAAGTTTCTCAGTTGTTCGACAGCCTCTTGCTTGACGGCAATATGGTCGTCCATGATGTCGAAGTTGAACATGACTTCGCTCGTGCCGGATGGAGAACCTTTCAGCTTAATGCCCGTCACCTGCGGCGCAGCCAAGAGATAGGCCTTATCCTGTTGTCCATTGAAGATATAAGCGATTGCAAGAGAACTGCTGAGGCAAAGTACCGCCATCTCTTCGAGGCGGCAAAAGATGGCATTATGATCATCGACGCCGACACTGGTGAGATTAATGACGTAAACCCCTTCTTGACCCAGCTGTTGGCCATCCCCCGAGCGGATTTGATTGGCAAACGGTTCTGGAAAGCGGAACCGCTCAGGGATTTGCAGAACCGGCACTTGGTTCTCGACCGTCTTCAGAAAGAAGAGGTGTTACGGTTCCCCGAGATCTCCCTCAAAACAAAGAGTAGGCAACGGGAGCTTCAGGTGGAGGTCGTCGCCAATATATACCAGGAGGGTCCGAAGCGGTTCGCCCAGTTCAATATCCGTGACATCACTGAGCGCAAAGAGTTCGATCAGCACCTTCAACAAACAGCGCGGCTGGAAAGCCTCGGCATATTGGCGGGCGGAATCGCCCACGACTTTAACAACCTGCTTGTCGGAATTCTGGGCAATGCCGGGCTCGCTCTTGCCGATGCCCCCGCGGGCACTCCGTACCAGAGCGCGTTGAAAGATGTGGTTTATGCCAGCCAGCGCGCCGCTGATCTAACCAGGCAAATGCTGGCCTACGCTGGCAAGGGCCTGCTAAAGATGGGTCCACTTGAGTTATCCGGGCAGGTGCGGGAAATAACCAAGCTTGTCCAAAGTTCGATTCCCAAATCGGTGGAATTGAAACTGACCCTTGCCGAGACGCTCCCCTCGGTCGAAGCAGACGCCGTCCAGATACAGCAGGTTGTGATGAACCTCGTGATCAATGGAGCCGAATCGATTGGGGAATTAAAGAAGGGACAGGTTCGCGTAAGCACAAGGATGGAGGAACTGAGTTCTGATGAGCTGCGCCTGAATTTCGCATCCGCTGGACTGAATCCCGGCGCCTATGTGGTTCTTGAAGTAGCCGACGATGGTTGTGGCATGGATGACAACACTCGTAAACGAATTTTCGACCCATTCTTTACAACGAAGTTCACCGGCAGGGGCCTTGGACTTGCGGCAGTGCAAGGCATCGTTCGCGGGCACCACGGCGGCATCCGCGTTTCCAGTACTCCCGGGAAAGGCTCGGTATTCCAAATCGCGCTCCCCGCCCTTCAGGACGTAAAGGCCGCTTCAACCCAGGAACCTAACATTCAGGACCTGCACGGTACAGGGTTAGTTCTGGTGGTAGACGACGAAGAGATCGTGCTGGAAATTACCCGAGCCACTCTGGAACGGTACGGCTACCGGATTCTCACCGCTGCCAATGGAAAGTTGGGAGTGCAGGCTGTTCGCGACCATAAGGATGAGCTGGCACTCGTCATTTTGGATTCAACTATGCCTGTGATGGGAGGAGAAGAGGCCCTGGGGTATATCAAAGCCCTAGCCCCCGAACTGCCGGTGATATTGTCGAGTGGGTACGACGCGTCAAAAGCGATCAGCCGCTCTGGAGAGAAGGGGCTAGCCGGCTTCATTCATAAGCCGTTCATGTTAACCGACCTTCTTGAGACCGTAAAGTCCGCTCTGCCACCCTGATTAGCCTGTCCCCGCAGCGATAAATTTTCGCCATTCGATACAATTCCGAGTGGTAAGGATTTCGTGCTGATGCTCTCGCTTTCGGGGAAGTACATGCCTCATGGGTAGATTCACGCGCCGCCGCTTTCTCCTCATTGCCTCTGCCGCTGCCGCGACTCGATCGCTGGCAAGACGCTTGGGATTGGCCCAGGCGCCGGAGAACGAAGCCGGCGATCTGAAGCTGTGGTACACCAAACCCGCCTCCCAGTGGGTTGACGCTTTGCCCATCGGCAACGGGCGTCTGGGAGCGATGGTCTTTGGCGGAGGCGCAATCAACCCAATGGATCCCCGCCTCGACCCCAAAGACCCGAAGTCCGATCAAGCGGCGGGGCCGGTTCCCACCGATCCCGCGAAAGAAACGCTGCAACTGAATGAAGACACACTCTGGTCGGGCCTTCCGGTCGACGGTAATAATCTTGACGCGAAGAATTATCTGCCCGAGGTGCGCCGGGCGGTCCTGGAGCAGAAGGACTATCACCTGGCCGACCAGCTCTGCCGCAAGATGCAGGGCCTGTTTGCCGAGGCATACCAACCCATCGGCAGCCTGCATGTGGATTGCACTCACCCCGGTCCGGTGACCGATTATCGCCGCGAACTGGACCTTTCATCCGCTGTGGCGACGACGCGTTACCGGGTGGGGAATGTCGAATTTGAACGCGCCGCATTTTCCTCCGCCCCCGATCAGGCGATTGTGCTGCGCCTCTCCGCCAGCAGACCCGGCCAGTTGAACGCGACCCTATGGATGGATGGCCCGCTGGTGAAAGCGGTCAAGACCGTGGCCGGCAATCGTCTGCTGTTGACCGGCAAGGCGGCAAAGCATATTGCCGGGGCCGGGCATCCAGGCAGCGAGAATCCGGTCGTACTTTCCGATGTGCCGGGTGAGGGCATGTACTATGCCGCGTTGCTGCAGGCGAATGCTGAAGGCGGCCGGGTATCCGCGCATGGGGACAGACTCGTCGTCACCGGTGCGACCGCGTTTACGGTGGTGGTGACCGCGGCTACCGGTTACCGCGGATTCGAACAGAAACCCGATACACCGCAGGCTGTGGTGACGGAACGCGCTACGCGGCAACTCGATATCGCACTGCAGCAGAGTTACTCTGCCTTGCGGCAGCGGCACACCGCGGACTACCGCAAACTCTTTGCGCGTGTATCCCTCACGTTGGGGCCAAAGCCGGCAGCATCGCAACCCACCGACCAGCGGCTGGCGAGCTTTGCCACAGCTCCCGATCCGTCGCTGCTGGCGCTGTATTTTCAATACGGGCGCTACCTGCTCATCAGCAGTTCGCGGCCGGACACGCAGGCGGCGAATCTGCAGGGTATTTGGAACTACCAGGTGCAGCCGCCGTGGAGTAGTAACTGGACGTCAAACATCAACGTGCAAATGAACTACTGGGCGGCGGAGACGTGCAATCTGAGCGACTGCACCGAGCCGCTGTTGGCACTCATTGAAGATCTCAGCCACAGCGGCGCGCGCGCGGCACGGGAAACGTACGGCCTGCCCGGCTGGGTAACCCATCACAATATCGATATCTGGCGCACGGCAAACCCTGTAGGGATGGGGGTTGGCGCGCCGACGTGGGCCAATTGGTGCATGAGCGGCCCCTGGCTCTGCGCCCATCTGTTCGAACATTATCACTTCACGCGCAACCGCGAATTTCTGCGTGCGCGTGCTTATCCCTTGATGAAGGGGTCGGCGGAGTTCTGCCTGGCGTGGCTGATCGAAGATGGAAACGGGCATCTGACCACCTGCCCTTCCGAATCGACCGAGAACAACTTCATGGCCCCAGACGGCAAGCCCGCCATGACGAGTGCGGGCTGCACCATGGATATGGCCCTTATCCGTGAACTTTTCACGAACTGCAGTGACGCGGCGAAAGAACTGGGAATCGATGAAGAGTTCGCAGCCAAGCTCAACGCCGCGCGCGCACGGCTCATTCCTTACCAGATCGGCAAATACGGCCAGCTGCAGGAATGGTCGGTCGATTTTGACGAGAGCACGCCCGGCCAGCGGCACATGTCGCACCTGTATCCACTGTATCCGGGCAGTGAGATCACGCCGCGCGGTACTCCGGAACTGGCAAAGGCGGCGCGCATTTCGCTGGAACGGCGCTTGGCCAACGGCGGCGCATATACCGGTTGGAGCCGCGCATGGGCTATCGGATTCTGGTCGCGCCTGGGCGATGGCGATAAGGCGTGGGAGTCTCTGGGGATGCTGATGCAGCACAGCACGAATATGAACCTGTTTGACACCCATCCGGCGGGTAAGACATCGATTTTTCAGATTGACGGAAACTTCGGCACAACTGCGGCGATTGCCGAGATGTTGATGCAAAGCCACACCGGCGCGATCGATCTGTTGCCGGCCTTGCCCTCGACGTGGCCGGCGGGCGAAGTCAAGGGCCTGAGGGCACGCGGTTCGGTTGAAATCGATCTCCGTTGGGAAAATGGAAGGGCAGTCGCTGCTGCTATTCGCCCGGATTTCTCAGACGAATATAGGTTGCGCGTACCACCTGGGCAGAAGATTCGCAGCATTGCGAGTGGAGGCGAAGTTCCCTTGCTGACTCACTCCGATGGCAGTATTAGCGTCACGTTGGAGGCGAGGCGGAATTATCGCGTAGAGTTCACGTAGAAAAATGGTGACCAGACGGGAATGGTCAGCCAGTAATCGGACCCGCCTCGATGGCCTTGTAGCTTGATGAGAGCAACCTCCTAGGAACTTTTGCGTCGTCGGCGTCGTATTTGACCTTGCCAGGTTCCGCGGAGGCATTTTGCGAGCTCACTTTGACAGGCACGGTAGATGTTTCGCGCTTCTCTTTCTCATCGCAGTTTTCTCTTGCAGCGACGTATCGCTCCAGGCACAGCAGCAGACCGGCTCGCGCAAGGAGTTTGCGCTCATTGGGGCGCGAATTTATCCCACACCCGATGCGAAGCCAATCCTGAATGGAGTCGTCGTCGTTGCCAATGGAAAGATTGTCAGCGTCGGGGAAGCCGGTGCGCTCCGAGTTCCGAAGGGCATACAGACGATCGACTGTACCGGGAAGACATTAGTTGCGGGCCTCTGGAACACGCATGTCCACTTCATGGAACCAAAGTGGAATCATGCGGCAGATCTTCCTGCCGGGCAACTGACAGCGCAACTGCAAGATATGCTCACGCGATATGGTTTCACCTCTGTTGTCGACACCGGTTCTCTTCTGCAAAACACCCTGGCTCTCCGAAGCAGGATAAGGAGCGGAGAGGCTGCGGGACCACGAATCTTGACCGCGGGAATGATCATCTTTCCAGAGAATGGCCTGCCCTATTACCTGACAGAATCCCTCCCACCTGACATGGTCGCGATCATTGCCAAAAACGAGGCAGCAACACCCGCCGACGCTGTACGAATCGTTGATGCGCAGCTTGCTCAGGGCGCGGATATCGTCAAGCTTTATGCAGTCACCTGGCTTCGTCGCGATGGCAAGATCGAGCCGTACGCGATGCCATTGCCGGTCGTAAAAGCAGCCACACAGGAGGCACATCGCAAAGGCAAACTGGTCTTCGCACACCCTTCGACGATGGAAGGGGTGGAGCTTGCCATTGACGGCCACGTCGACGTTCTGGCACACACCTCCGAGGAACCGGGGGAATGGAATGGGGCGTTGAGTGCCCGGCTGAAAGCAGCAAATATTACACTGATTCCCACGCTCACTCTCTTTAGCCGCGATGACCAGTTCGATTCGATCCTGAAGGAAGTAAAGAGCTACTCGGATGCCCACGGCCAAATCATGTTTGGTACAGATATCGGCTATCTGACCGACTACCCCGCGCTGACAAAGGAATATGACTATCTGCAGCGGGCCGGATTGACATTTCCGCAGATTCTGGCCTCATTGACCACAACCCCCGCCGCACGTCTCGGATATGCACATCGTACAGGCCAGGTCAAAGATGGAATGGACGCGGACCTCACGCTCCTCGAAGGTGATCCAGCTCAAGACGTAGATGCTTTTGCTCACGTGGCGCTGACAATCCGCAACGGTCAAATCATTTATCAGAAACCCAACGGCTAATACGGTCGTCTGAGTGAATGCTTTCGTAGCTAAACAATGTGGATAAGACTCTTGTTTGGCTGAAATGCGTCGACATGATACCCATCCACGATGGCGGACGCTCGCAGCTCTAGTTCTGGCGCACAACCACGACGCTCACGTTGCGCACGCCCGGCGCAACCACCAGGCCGAGCTGGTCGGCGAGCATCGCAAAGAACTCGTCTTGTGTGTGATCACCCCGGTTCACTTCAAAGTCGTATCTTCCGGTCAGATGCGTCTCGTCGACCACCGGGCGATCCAGCCCTCCCTCCAGCGTTCTGCAGAAATCGGCGATCGTCCCGCCATCGACGGAGATCGAGCTGACCTCGAAGCCTGAAGACGCTTTCTGCTTTTCCATGAGTTCTTGCAGATCCTTCGCCGTTGGCGGCCGGCCATCCGGTGATTTCCATGCAAAGGCGGCATGGGAGGAGCCGCCAAAGCCGCCGTCGGACGACTTAACCGGATTCAGCGAGGGGCCCGGCCCCTTGGGTGCGGTCACCACGTATACCTCAGTTGCGCGGGTTTCAGCGGCGATGGTCAGGTTGAATTTCTCCTGGAGTGCCTCTTGAACCCGGCGCATCATGGCGTTATGGCTTTCTTCCTGGGGCAGGACCAGCGCGACGTCATATCGTTTCTCCGCTGCGCTCGCATCTGCAAACTCGATCCGGCCGGGCTCCATCCCCATGTCGTATGTCTGGGCGATCAGCATCTTTAGGGAGAAACCTCGCACACTCCAGTACTCATCCCCGCTGGTGGAAAACGTGCCGTCCTCTGTACTTGGCGTTATGTGGACATCGTAAGAGGGAGGAAACTTCGGCTTGTGGTCCTCAATGGCAGGCATCCGTTGCGGCTCCGCTTTGAGTAGCACCATCCTGCTCTTGAGAGACGCTTCCCTTGCGGCGGGCGCCGGTTTCACCGGCTCGGTCCGGATGCGACCCTCAAGCGCCGCATTCAATACCTCCTTGGTTGGCTCCATACCTTCGTCGAAACCAACGATGTTGTGATCGAGTCCAATGATCACCGTTTCCGGCATCTCCAATCCGTATGCCCTGCCGGTCTCACCCTCCGCGTCAAGCAACACCCACCCCTCCACCGGATGCTCGGCAAGCCATGGCAGGAGCGAGGCTTCCTTTTCGCCGGTGATCCACACAAACTGAACCGGCTTGTTGGCAAACTGCGTTACGAGCGCGTTCCATCGTGTTGCCGCTTGCAGATTGTCGGTAGTGTCGGGAAAGAACGTGATCAGGGTTACTTGCCCGGAGAAATTCGCCGAAGTCCAGGGAGCAGGATCTGCTGAAGACCCAGGAGAGTGCAGCACCTTGGTATAGAGAAGGTCAGGCGCTGGATCACCGGCCTTGGGACGGGCGGAAACCGGTCCGAAGAAGCCGTTTAGTCCCGGTCCCATCACTTTCAGGGGTGCTGTGCTGTCTGAGCTGTCACCTCGGGTACCCAAAGGCTCAGGCCGAGTCTTCGCTTCGATGGGACTATGGTGCCGCGCAGGTAGCTAGTCCTAAGATGCGAACCCCGCGATGAGATGCAGAGTTTATGTGCGGCATTCAACACGCTTTGGCAAAATAGCGTTGGGAATATAGTTTGGCGGTGTAGATCTCCAAGCCACCTTGAAGCTTCCGGAGTATCCAAATAAATTTCCCCATGTCCGATTCGATGCACTCACCTGGATGCGGAAACATTCTTGTGCGTCGTCAAACCATTCGCAGACTTCCGCGACGCCGGAAAAGAAAAGTGGAAAGCGGAAGGCGATCACCCCTTCGTAGAAGCGTTGTTGGCCGGAACGAAGGCGAAGCCCCCCATTCGGAGCGACACTCACTTCGATGTCAACGGCGAGGTGTTGGTGAGTTCCAAGGTAGTCCACGATGCAGCCGCGGTCTTCGCTGTAGATCATGTATGCATCAAAACGGCGCTTTCTCTTGGTGCTGAAAGTTCGCACCCAACTTACGGTCTCTCGGCCGAGGGGATCGACATAAGCATAGTTCTGAATGGTGAAGGGAACATCTATCCCCTGCTCAGGAAACATGATGCTGCGCCGGGTGCCCACATAAAGAAACGGGAGGGTGTATGGGGCGCCATGCCAAATGCGATCCATCGTGCCGGTACCGACTGCAGCGATTCCCGATTGCGAGTTGAGGGCAAACCGCCGTTGTATCTGTGGATGCAGTTTGGAAAAGTCGGAACCAAGAGCACGCTGGTATATCGAAGTCATGATTGTTCCCTGGGGGCGAATCGTCGGCATCGACGAGAGGAAGCGAGCATTGCTGAGGATATCCATCCCACGATGGAGAGCGCGATCATCGCGAAATTCAAAGTCACCGGGTTGAAAGCTGCCGTGAGATAAGCAGGAGAATTTAAGATCACAGCCATAGTGGCTAGAACCATGAAAGCGATGTTCGCAAAAAAGATTGACCGCCAACTCCAACGGTAGAGGATCAGCGCGCCGAACAAGATTTCAAGGCCCCCTATCCACGGCAATAGACCTACCGGCATGCCTGCCTGCGCGAGCATCGTCCTCTCATCGATGTGTTGGTAGAGCAGCTTCGGCACGAGACCGTGCCAGATCCAGATAGTGCCGATGGAAAGCCGCGCGACGGCGTGAATGAGCGAGAATGCGAGGGTCGACTCTGGAGGCCGGCCCGTCTCCGCCCAGATACGAACGCGATCAAAGCTCCAGGCCGTCGCCCAGCCCATGAGAGGCCTGAAGACCAGCCGATCGGCCAGCCGCCCAGCAATGCCAAAGCGCACCTTGTAGTCATACCAGGTAAGAAAGCGGAGGCCGCTCCTGGTTGGAACGTAGCGCCAGTATCCAGAGCCTTCACAGATGAGAGATTTTGGATCGGCGGACGCGAACTTGAGAGAAGATGTTGTATCACCGACAGCAGAAGCACGTTGGCTGATGCTCTCACCAGTACCCACAATGTTGAGACCGAAGCCGATGCGCGTCTGATAAAGAAATTGTTGAGGCTCAGCGGAACTTGATCGAGGTAGGTAGTGAATGCGACTAAAGCGGAGATCCCAACGCTCGTGAAGCGCTGGATCTTGCGTCAGGAGCCAAATATGATCCAAGTCATCCTGGATCTCGATCTCTACGTATATGCCCGAAGACGTCCTCATGGATTGGCCCTCCGCCATTGGACGACCAGTTCCGGTGCGGCCTGAGGCCACGTTGGATATTTGAACTGAAAGCCGGCTTCGAGCAAGCGGCCAGGAACAACCCGACGGCTCTTGAGGACCAGTTCGGATTCAGTACGCAGCAGCAAAGTGCCCAGCTCCAGCATCCATCTTGTGGTCGGCAGACCGACGCGCGTGCCCCACGCTTTTCGAAGAATGCCAAGGAATTCGCGGTTCGGGAGTGGGTGGGGGGAGGCCAAGTTTACTGCTCCAGTGAGCTCTTCCCTGTTGATGAGGAACTCAACCGACCGAATGAAGTCGACCTCATGAATCCATGAGACGAATTGAGTGCCAGGCAACGTGGCTCCGCCGAGACCGTGGCGAACAAGATTCAGAAATACATCGAATACGCCGCCTCGATCAGCGCTGAAGGTCATGGCGCTCCGGAGGGCAACCTTCCTGACTCCAAGAGTCGGCGTGGAAAAGAAGGCCATCTCCCATGCCTTTGCCACCTGAATCGAAAAGTTCCAGGTGTCGGGAGCTCCTGCCTCGTTACCGCCATACTCCCCGGTCGCTTCATCCATTGGCCGGTCAAGAGCGTGGCGGTAAATGGTTGCTGTACTGGCATTGAGCCAGACGGCAGGTGGGTGTTCGATCGTGGCGATCGCTTGATGGAGGGTCTGCGTAGACAACACTCGCGAGTCAAGAATTGCCCGGCGATTCTCCTGGGTGTAGCGGCAATTTACGCTTCTACCTGCGAGGTTGATCAAAACGTCGCTGCAATCGAGCTCGTCGAGCCACGGACCCAACGTGGAGCCATCCCAATGAACCACGCGCCAGGGCGTCTTTTGCAACCTGCGGCTGAGAACAACCACACTATGCCCATTCTGGTGAAAGTGCCGAGCGAGGATGGTTCCAACTTGCCCGCTCCCTCCAGCAATCATGATCTTCATAGCGCAGTGTCCTTGCTCCACCGTGAAGTGCTGGGTAGGTACTGTTCCCACTCCGAGGACTCCGCAACGCGCTTGATGACAGCATTGCGTTCACGGATCAGAGCCAACATGTAGCGTCGCAGGAAAATTGCCTCGGCACACGGACCGAGCAGCGGCAGAGGAGCGGCAATCGAGAAAACATCTTTCATCTCAGTCCCTCCGGATTCCAGACTCTCAAATCGGTGATCTGCCCGCATAAAGCGAAATATCCCGCGAACCATGGTGACCTGGAAGTAGCAGGGCGATTCCATCGCGGTGATCTTGCTGGTCAGGTTCTGCCAGATGCCGAAGTGTTTGGCGCGCCAGGTGACCTCTTCAGACAGGTCGACGAGACCAGAGGTAACGCCTCCGACCGATAGCGCTTGCTCTCCAGAATGAACGTTCGAGAGCAGATGCACTTCGACACTACGGGATAGGTCGAAGCAACGTTCGATTGGGGCTTCAATGAATGTGGTCTCTTCCAGTCGAATCATGGGTTGCTTTCACTCCCCGGGAGAAGGTCCGCCTGTCGCAAAAGCAGAAGAATCCTGGTTCTAATTGGTTTCAAGACTGCCAGCTTTGCAAGTCCTAGCAACTTTAGAGTAAGGTCGAGTGCCCCATCCGCCATGCGTCGCGTTCGCCGTTGATTTTCTGAAGAGTCATACAGAAACATGACCAGAAGACCCATCTGGAGCGCCCATAACGCGACCGGAAGTAGCTCCTTGAGGTCACTGGGAAGCTTCTCTTCAGCAATCGCATTGCGGAAAACTTGTGTACTGCGGCGACGAATCTCCGCTGTCCCCCGTCCAAGGCAGGAGAGCGGATGTTCCGGCTCACCGGTATATCGGAACACCACCCCGAGCAGGTTACGATCATCCTTTCCCAAGTCGAATTTTGAGTGAAGGGCTGTCGCTAAGCGAGTCTTCAGGTCCTTGGTTCCAGCGAACACTTCTTCGCACAAGCGCTCCTGCTCTGATTGCACTGTCTCGTAGTAGGTCTGGACAATCGCTTCTTTGCTGGGAAAGTAGTAGTAAGCGGCGCTCTTGACCACCGTGGCATGTTTGGCGATCTCTTGCATAGTCGTGGAATCGAAGCCCCGTTCTCTGAACAGCTGTAGAGCACTCTTGAAGATCTGCGTTCGGGTCTGCTCGCCCTTGTCAGTAGTTGGATCAGTTTTGACCATGGTCAAATCATGCGCGCCGCGAGGTGCTTTCGTCAAGACATATTTGACCCGGGTCAAATATGTCATCCGTTCCTGGAGGCCGGCCCGCTTCCGGCAGCCCTCTTCCCTGCCTTAACGCTGAAGCCGCGGACGCGTAGCGCTCGGAATCGCACCCGCCAATAACGCATCCGACGGTGCATCCCGGCATGCCGACTAAAATTGTTTTATATATGCCTTGACACGTATATGCTCCATGACGTATATCAAGAGCGTGGAATCTGTCTTCGAAATCATTGCCGAGCCGAACCGCCGCGCGATCTTGAGCCTCCTGATCTCGTCACAACAGTCGGTGGGAGAGATCGAGCGTCAACTTCGTATGGCACAGCCGACCGTGTCAAAGCACTTGCGAGTGCTGCGAGAGGCCGGTTTCGTAGAATCCACGGTGGACGCACAGCGCCGTCTCTATCGGCTGAAGCCTGAACCACTTCAGGAGGTCGATGCCTGGCTGGCTCCGTTCCGCCGGTTCTGGTCCGCTCACGTAGATGCTCTCGAACGCCACCTCGACCGCATCAGTCAATCAACACCAACCAAAGGGAAGACAAAGAGAAAACGACGCGGCCCAAACCGCGAACATGACAAAGGAGAAACGAAATGAAAATCAAAGTGACCAGCGTATTCGTGGACGATCAAGATAAGGCCCTGCGCTTCTATACCGAGGTACTGGGCTTTGCCAAGAAGACCGATTTCAGTCAGGGCCCCTATCGTTGGCTGACCGTGGCCTCGGCCGAGGAGCCGGACGGCACGGAGCTGCAGCTGGCGCTTAACAACAACCCGGCGGCGAAGGCCTACCAGCAGGCTATTTTCCAGCAAGGCCAGCCCGCGGCCATGTTCTTCACCGACGACGTGCAGGCCGATTACGAGCGTATGAAAGCGCGCGGGGCCGAGTTCACCATGCCGCCAAAGGACGTGACGGCATCCAAAATCGCTATGCTGAACGATACCTGCGGCAACCTGATTCAGGTCACGCAGCTGATGCACTGGTAGGGCGGACATTCAGCAGGACGAGGAGAAGATGACCAATCACCGCGAGCAGTACGCACCGGGTCCCGCTAGCGGGGCCCATGTACAAAAAGACGGCGAGAGGTGGACGCTCGTCCTCGTCCGGGAGCTCCGTCACCCGCCGCCGCTGGTGTGGCAGGCGCTGACCGATCCTGCGCACCTGTCAGAATGGGCGCCGTTCGACGCCGATCGGAACCTGGCCGCAGTCGGACCGGTGAAGCTCTCGACGGTCGCCGCGCCGACTCCGCAGATTTCCGAGAACACCGTGAAGCGAGCCGAGGCGCCGAGGCTGCTCGAGTACGACTGGGGTGGCAACGATATCCGGTGGGAGCTCGAAGCCTTGGGTGGCGGCACGCGCCTGACGCTGTGGCACAACATCGATCGCCGCTTCATCGCCTGGGGCGCCGCGGGCTGGCACATCTGCTTCGACGTCCTTGAGCGGGCCCTCGCAGGTGAGCCGATTGGCCGCTTGGTCGGCCCCACGACCATGAAGTTCGGCTGGCAGCGATTGAACCTCGAGTACGCCAAGCAGTTCGGTATTGAAACGCCAAAATGGACGCCGCCCAACGCGACTCAAAAGTCGTGAATCGGGGGATGGCAAAACAATCAGGCGGATTGGGCCCCTGCTCCACCGCATCGAGCACGATCCGCTTCGGGATCGTCTCAGAGGAGGTTACATTGAACTGGAATAAATGGATTCGGCAAACTCACCGCTGGCTGTCCATCGCCTTTACACTGGCCATCATCATCAACGGCGTCGCCGTGGTACAGGGGAGGTATAACTCTAAGCTGGGCCTGGTGGCGGTGGTCCCGCTCGCCTTGGAATTCTTCACCGGCATGTACTTGTTCGTGCTGCCGTATGCCGCCAAATGGCGCGGCAGGCGACGCACCAGCTGAATAGCCGGCCGCACGCGTGCGCAGAGGCGGCGGCGTTGCGGAGCTTGCAGGTTGCGTTGAGCGCAGCTAAATTAGGTGCGAGAGTTGAAGCCGCATAGGAAAGGCCTGTCCCGATGGAAGCCGCCTCTGTATTCATCGACGAGAAGATCAAGGAACTTGGGGACTGGCGCGGGAAGACGCTCGCGAAAGTGCGCGCAATCATCCACCGGGCAGACCCTGAGATCCTCGAAGAGTGGAAGTGGATGGGGACACCCGTCTGGTCCCACGGCGGCATCGTCTGCACGGGAGAAACCTACAAGAACGTCGTCAAGATGACATTTGCCAAGGGTGCTGCGTTAGAGGACCCTTCCGGTCTATTCAACTCCAGCCTTGACGGGAATATCAGGCGCGCCATCGACATCCACGAAGACGATAAGGTCGATGAGGCGGCCTTGAAGGATCTCGTCCGCGCTGCAGTGGCGCTCAATCTCCAGGGCAAGAGCAAGCCGAAGCCCGCTCGAGCGAGCAGCAAGCGGGACGATTAGCTTCCTCACGGGTTCAGGCTAACCTGCTGCGCAGATTCAAAATATCAAACCGTAGAGGAACGCATGCCTCAGGGCTACCAGGGGTCGAAGCAGTCATAGTTGCGCTGCATAGCAATTCGGCCATCGCGAAAATGAAAGAACATTGCAATTGAGGCCTTCATTTCTGTGCCGGCGGCCAGCGTTCCAAGCGCTACGGCAAGGACTCCAGTCCAACGAGCTTCGACAGCCAGGCGGCCGTCTTGCGCTATTTCTGACACGATTTCGTATTGCTGCCGCTGGAGAAGCTTTTGACCCTGTCGGCTACGTTCAAGGATATGCTCAAGGTCGCTTTCTTGCCCGCGGCTGTTGAGTTGATTGGGCATCTCCACCTGTCGAACATCGTCGGTAAAGAATCTACGGAGAGAGTCTCCTGTCTCGCCGCTTTGAATTGCATTCAAATACGTTCGGATCAGATCGATGTTTTTGCTTTCTGCATCTGGCATGTGCTCACCATTTCCCGGGAAAGCGACGGGAACATGATACCTGGGGAGAGCCAGCGATCAAGGATGCAAATGCAGTACGGCCTTACCGGCAAGCAATCGGCTCTGCAGGTCGCCGATTGGCACATCGTACACAGTAAGCTTTTTCTGGATAGCAATGGCCGCGGCCACTCCTGCTGCCTGTCCAATGATCATGTACTGTGGCTCCATGCGTAGCGTGGAATAGGCAACGTGACTCGCGGAAAAGCACACTGGAACCAGGAGATTGCTTAGCTGATCCTGCCGCCTGGGCAACATGAACCGATAGGGTATCTCGTATGGCTTGACCGGCGTGTACATTTCGCCCTCGTTCTCTACTGCGCCATCACGGGCCGGAATGCGTTCTACATTGTGCGAATCACTCTGATACGACCCCATCCCGATGGAATCCCGCTTCTCCAGATCGGTCTGGATATCTTTTTGCGTGACAACATACTCACCCTCCATGCGGCGAGACTCGCGGATATAGAGTTGCCACGGCCAGCCCCGTGCATCGGTGAACTCGTCCTTGGCCAAGCCGTACCGCTTCACTTCGCCCTTAAGCGAATCGGGAACGCTTGCATCGTGGGTTAGAAAATACATAAAACCTGCTACGTAGGAATAATGGTCCTGCCAAATCGCCGACCGCTGCGCGTAGTCTGCCGTTGGATAGCCCCAGCTGGCGCCGATATGGTCCGTAGAGAAAGCTCCGAAGCTATTGATGTCCCACTTATCCCCTTTCAAGGGAGACATGATCATCATCTGTTTCATGCCTGGTGGATGACCCTGTTGCTCTGTAATGGCTTGAATCAGCCTTGCCAGCAGCTCATATCGTTTGGGATCATATCCGTCCGGCTTAGGAAACGGGATCTGATTGGCATGATCCGTGAGGCATAACCGGTAACTGTATGCCTGTACTTTCTTATCGCCGCTGCCGATCGGAGCCTTCGGACCAGGCTGCACCTCGGGCAGAAGCGCACCAGACGCGCTGTAAGGCGATACCCGGACGTTGAAGTGATGATCTGGGCGCTGCCTGCCGCGTACGCCGGCCAGTGATTCGCCATAGCGTGCGGTGCTTTCGCGTCCCCACGTATACCGCACTCCTGCTTCGTTCATGAGGTCGCCTTCATAGGTACAGTCGGCAAAGACCTTCGCTTGAATGGCGGTTCCGCTTTCCAGGTGGATGGCGACGATTCGATCGTGTTGCCTGGTAACGCCTCCCTTTTCGCGCAGCCGCGAATCGAGCAGCAGGGTTACCTTGGCTTCCATCAACATCTCGTGGAAGACCTGGTCGGCAACGTGCGGCTCAAAATTCCACTCCAGCTGCTCGCCATAGTGCCGCCCGATCCGTTCGAAAACCTCTCGCGAAATGCCCCCAATCACGTCGGGGTTCCCAATGTCGGTATGGCTCAGTCCCCCGCTGACCATTCCTCCAATGTGGTGGGTCGGTTCAATGAGAACCACCTGGAGCCCTTGCCGGCTCGCGGCGATTGCTGCCGCGATGCCACCAGCCGTACCGCCATAGACAGCCAGGTCAAACTGCCTGGTCTCGGCGGCGCAAGGCATGCCCTGCCAAAAAGAAACGATGTTCAGCAGCACCCCGAGAAAAAAGAACCGGCGCACGATACGTAGCAGCGGTGGTTGGCTTTTACTTTGCTTGAGCACGATACTCCTCGCTCAGGTGAAGCACTGCGTTGTGCTGGCGAAGTCTCTGCTGAAGAGCGGAGATCGAGATATCCTGAACCGGCTTGCGTGTTTGGACCGCGAGGCTTGCGGCGACTCCCGCAGCTTGACCGATGATCATGTACTGCGGTTCCATGCGCACCGATGAGTACGCTGCATGGGTTGCCGAGAGACAGACTGGCACCAGGAGGTTCTCCACTTCGGCGCGCTTTGGCGTGATGCTGCGATAGGCGATCTCGTACGGCTGAACCGGCACCTGGACGTCCCCTTCATTTTTCACATTTCCGTCGGGCATAGCGACCCGCTGAATATTGTGTGAGTCGCTGTTGTACGATCCCATCCCGATCGAGTCTTCCTTGGTGCGCTCCGTCTGAAGGTCCGACTGGCGCATGACGTATTCCCCCACCATACGGCGGCCTTCGCGGATGTAGAGTTGGTTCGGCCAGTGATCGGTGTCCGCGAACTCATCCTTGGGAAGACCCCACTGATTGACCTCATTCCGCAGGAAGGCGGGCGCCTTTGCATCTTGGGAGATGAAATAGAAAAAGGACCTTGTGTAGAGCAGATGGTCCTGCCAGATCGCGGCCTTCTCCTGGTAGCTGGCTTCGGGATACTTCCAGCTATGGCCAATGTAGTCCGTTGAGAACGGGCCATTGTTATTGAAGTCGGCTTTGTGATTGGGGATCAACACCGGGTTGGCGACATCCCTGAATCCAGGAGGACGCCCCACGTGCTGTTCGAACGAGGCCAGATACCGCTCCAGCAGCGCGAAACGCGCACGGTCATATCCATCGGGGCGGGTAAAGGGAAGCCGGTTCGCCGGATCGTTGGTCAGAATAAGGCGAAAATTATAGGCCTGCACCTTCTTATCTCCCGATCCCGCAGGTTCCAAAGGTCCGGGGTCAATCTCAGGAAGAAGATGGTGCGCATCATCGTAGGCCGATACGGGCCAGAGGAACTGGTGCTTGGGCGTGTCTCCGCGCACACCCGCCAGGCTTTCGCCATACTCTGAGGAAGATTCGCGGCCCCAGGTGTAGCTGATCTTTGCCTGGGCCATCAGGTCGCCCTCATAGGAGCAATCTGCAAAGATCTTCGCCTGCCATTGCTTTCCGCTTGAGGTCGTGATCGACGTGATCCGTCTGCCCTGCAGCGCCACTCCGCCCGCCTCCGCCAATCTTTCGTTGAAATAAACCTTCACCCCGGCATCCTGCAGCCAGCTGCGAAAGATCTCCTCGTCGATATGCGGTTCAGAGAGCCAGTGTGCCGGCTGGTCTAGATCATGCACTCCGTAGTGGGCCGCCGCCTTCATGTAAAAGTCGCGCGCATAACCGCCGATAATTGGGTAGTGGCCCAGGTCGGTAGCGGAAAGTCCGCCGGTGACCATCCCGCCCACATGTGTGGCTGGCTCCAGCAATACCACTTGCAAGCCTTCGCGCGCGGCTGAGTACGCCGTCATAACCCCGGAAGCAGTAGCGCCGTACACCACGAGATCGATAGACGTCTGGACCGCCGCAAACACATCGGGCCCGAGAACTGCGGACCCGGCATAGGTGAGCAGCTTGACTGCTTGTCGCCGCGTAAGTTTCATGATCCCCGTTTCTGAGTAAAAGTTTACCGATGCCAGTGCAGGACGGCATGCTCGGTCAACAGCTGTGTCTGAAGTATGGATATAGGAATGTCTTGCAGGTCGAGGTTCCGGTGTACCGCGATCGCCGCTGCGTCTCCGGCGGCCTGCCCGAGAATCATGAAGACCGGCTCCTGGCGGATCGTGCCGTAGGCAGCATGGCTTGAAGAGACGCAGACAGGCACGAGAAGATTGGTTGCTTGAGCGCGCTTGGGAACGATGGCCCGGTAAGGAACCTCGTAAGGCTGATCGATCGCATACATGTCGCCCTCGTTCTCCACCCCTCCATCAGGGGTTGCAACGCGTTGCACGTTGTGAGAGTCCAGCTGATAAGATCCCATTCCGATAGAATCGGGCTTTTGCGAGTCTTGAAGAACATCATGCTCGGTGAAGACGAAGTCGCTTACCATGCGGCGCGCTTCGCGAACATAGAGCCGCCACGGCCAGTGGTTGGTATCGGTAAACTCGTCCTTCGCCATGCCCCATGAATTCATTTCCTTCTGCAGAGAGGCGGGAACGCGCGGATCGTGAGCGATAAAGTAAAGCAGTCCGGCATCGAAGCGATGAATCTCCTGCGTGATCTCAGCCTTCTTCTGGTAGCTTCCTGCCGGATAGTCCCAATTCACTCCGATCTCGTCCGTGGAAAAAGCGCCCATGTTGTTAAAGTCAGCCTTGTTATTTTTGAGCGTCTCGATGAGGAAGACATCCTTCAGCCGAAGATCACGCCCCAGCGCCTTCTGCAGGGCGGGCAGATATCTTGCCAGTAACTCATACTGTTTCGCATTGTATTTCTCGGGGCGCGGGAATGGTACCTGGTCTGCTTTATCCTTCGAAAAGCAAAAGCGAAAGTTGTAAGCGGGAACCTTTTTATCGCCTTGGCCCAACTGGCCCTTGGGCAGAGAAGAGACTCCGGGCGAGAGTGAGCCATCGGCCGCGTAGGGCGAAACCTTGGTTCTAAATTGCAGATCCATGCGCAGGGTGGGAAGAACTCCGGCCAGTGATTCGTGGTACTGCGAAGCCGGTTCCCTTCCCCAGGTGTTTGAGACGCCCGCCTGGTTCATCAAATCACCGTCATAGGTACAGTCGGCGAATTCCTGCGCGGAAAACGTTGAACCCTCTTCCGTCATGATCTGAACGATCTGTGCACCCTTCTTCACAACGCCGTGTTTTTCGCGAAGGCGGGCATGCAAAAACACCTGTACATGGGCCTGATGCAGCATTTCAGTGAAGACATGCTCGGCGACATGCGGCTCAAAGCCCCATTCGATCGGTTCGTTGTATTCCTGCCCCACGCGCTCGAAGAACTCGTGCGGAATGCCACCGATCGTTTCCGTATTGCCGCGGTCGGTGTAGCTAAGGCCTCCGGTCATCATGCCGCCCAGGTGCGGTTCCTTGTCTACCAAGGCGACCTTCAGCCCATTTCGCGCAGCGGCGAGCGCGGTCATAATCCCGCTTGGCGTTGAACCGTATACCACCAAGTCGTAGTGGAGCGCTTTCGGCGCTGCGAAGAGAGTGTGGGAACAGGCGTTCACCAAACCCATGAGCAAGAGATATCTGATGATGCGCGCCACTCCCCAGTCCTCTTCCCTTCTGCGAATCGACCAGATGGTCGCAGAAGCAGGAGGAGCGGGGGTAGTTTCCACAGGTTTTGTAACGTTGTTACGCAGCGTTTACAGACAGATAGGTAGCTCGATGGGGAAGATCGTAGTTATCCGCTCGCTCAGTGGCCGGTGGCAGAAAGCGAGGCCTCAGCGATTTGCCGGGCCGGAGAGAAAGGGCCGGTAAAGCGCCGGAAAGCGACCAACCGGCTCTGAATGGGATTGCCCGCATTTACCTCGGAAAGCACGACCGCCTCAAAGAAGGGGCAGTTGCCTAGTTTCGCCTGGGCTTGTGTGATTTCGTGCATCCCCTCTTCCGAGGTCAAAAATGAAATAAGCGCGTTGGTCTGCATTCCCTGAAGGATGAGAATCCGGCTACCCGAAGAACCTCGCGGCAACAACGCGATGATACCCGGCATCACTTTGCGCGAGGCGGACTCCTGCAGCTCCGGGAATTGTTGTGCGCTCCCTGCAGGCAGGCTCTTATCAATGATGTATCTCTCGTGCACAGCCATCTTGAAGCTTAACTCGTCGAGATAACTTCGATATTCGGCCAGGGAGGAGGCAGTTCCGAAGGTGATGATGTTTTCGTGATCGATGATCCCATGGGGAGATTCGGTTGCCGTGGAGAAGTAGGTTTGCAGCCCGTAGCCGTCGAGGAATCGGGCGAGCCGCAAGGAAGCGAGCGTATCTGACGCCGCGGTGTAGTTCTGCCAGAGTTCCGGCTTACCCAAGCGTTTTTCCAGTTCGCTGATCTGTGGCGAGGTCTCCGCTTTCGCGAACTCATTCACCGTAATATCGCGGACCAATAAACTATCCTCGTGGCCTGGTGGTCCCCAATAGAAGAAGGTCGGCGTGGTAAGGACAATGCGCGTCGATTTGCCATTGTCCATAAAGGTCTTCCAAAAGAGCGGAAGTTCCTGCGCGGAAGCCACGCTACCCCTCTTGGTCTGATGGAAAGAACCCCAGAGCAGCCCCGCAATGCACAAAAGAAGAACGACGATCACGCCGCTCAGTATCGGAACCAGCAAGCGATGAGCCCCGAACTGCGCTCTCGACGCGGTCTGAACGGCGGGGAGCGCCGGGACAGTCGCGTCGCTTGGCCCGGTTTCCAGGCCGCTGCGATCATCGATAGGGACCTCGATGAATTGAATCTGGTGTGTGCCCATGGGAACGACAAGCCGGGCGTTGGCATGGCGTCCCTCCGACTCGTAGTACTTGGCCAGGAACTGCCTTAGACGGGAGATTTGCACTCGGACCGAAGCGTCAATCCTGGATTCAAAATCCCGGTTGCGGCCCAGAGCGTCAACGGCGATGGCATACTCGCTGACCTCCCTCTCCCGGTTTTTCCATAGATACAAAAGCAGGCCGCGCAGGGTATTGGCCCGCTTAAAACATTCGCTTTGCAGAACCTCTTCCAAATGCCGAACACCGCGAATTTCCAACTCTTTCGCCACGGGATCTGCGACCGGCATCGACACGGTCAGCAGGTTACCATTTCGGTCTCAGCATTAGCAACATCGGCATCACTTACGGCTTTGCCTGGCGGCTCGCCAGGCAACCTGGGTGGCAATCGGCGCGGAGCAACTAGAAAGCAGCTATCCCACTGATTCCAGAGCGTAACGGCCGTAACATAACGCTTCGAAACTTGACCGGCGTACCTTGCCAAGCGCTCTCTAAGCTTGACGGCGAAGCCAGTGGCCGCCGTACAGCTAAAAAAAAGACGCGGTACGAGCTTTCGGAGGCAGCATGAAAAAGTTGAGCCAGGTCTTACGCACGAACGTGTGTCTCAACCCGCCTTCCAGGCGGTTTGCAGGATGGTTCGCAAAAGCCAGTACGCTCTCGCAATCCGCACTCTCCAATGATTCCCGCGGGCTTCGACAGAGCGTGCTTTTAGTGTTTTTTGCGATGGGCATTTCGCTCCTGCCCGGTACGCTTGTAGCCCAGGTCGAAAACGGGACCATCACCGGCCGGGTGACGGACCCAAGCGGAGCGGTGGTGCCGGGAGCCTCAGTAACGGTTTCGCAGAAATCAACCGGTCTGCTTCTGCATGGCCAGACGAACGACGATGGTACCTACACTTTTCCCCAACTGCAGCCCGGCCCGTACGGAGTGGTCGTCGATAAGCCAGGATTCAAGAAGACGGACACGTCGATCACCTTAACCGTGGGGCAGGTGGCGCAGCTCGATGTGCAACTACCCGTGGGCAGTGAAACAGAAGTCGTCAACGTGCAGGCTGACACCTCAGCGCAACTGGATACCCAGAGTTCGACCCTCGACTACACCGTAGGTACGCAGCAGGTCGACCGGTTGCCTCTGAACGGGCGCAATGCTTACGGCTTGGCCGCTCTGACCCCCGGTATCGCGCCAGGCAACTCCTTTGGCCAGGGTCTGAGCACTGTGCGCGGAGCGGTGGTCGCTGCGGCCACCAACAACTTTGAGACCAACGGAGGGGTTGGCGGCTCGAACGAGGTGCTGCTGGACGGAGTTTCGATCGTAGTTTGCTGCCAGGGGCAGCCGGCGGTGACGCCCACCCTGGAGATTCTGGGCCAGTTTAAGGTGGTGACCTCTGATCCGCCCGCGGAGTATGGTCACTCGAGCGGCGGCATTCTCAACATCGTGACCAAGGCCGGCGCCAACGCTTTGCACGGCGACGTATACGAGTTCCTGCGAAATGACGCCCTGGATGCAGCCAACTACTTTACCAAGCTGAGCGGCAAGTACCCTTTCCCGAACCGCGATGACTATACGCTGCCCCACCGATTCAACCAGTTTGGCGGCTTCGTCGGTGGTCCAGTGGTCCTCCCTCACGTCTACCATGGCAAGGACAAAACCTTCTTCACCTTTGGTTACGAGGGCACCAGAAATTTCGCCCCCACGTTCAATACGGTTACCGTCCCCACTACATTGATGCGCCAGGGCATCTTTACCGAAGCGCCCGATCTGATCTACAACCCGACCACGCTTGCGACGAATCCGACCGCACCAACACAGCATGTGCGCCAGCCGATTCCGGCCGCATGCAACGGGGGCACATGCTATCCTGCGGGCCAATATATTCCCAACATCGACCCCGTGGCGCAGAAGTATCTGGCGCTGATCCCCGCGCCCAATGCCGCCGGCGTAGCAAACAACTACAGCTACTCCCAGGATGTTCAAGACAGCGAGAACCAGTACAACTTCCGCATCGACCACAACTTTACCGCCACCCAGCGAACCTTTGTACGTGCCACCCGCGACAAAGATGTTCACCACCAGAACGGCCTTTTTAATGGGTATCTCGATCCCAACGCTTATAACCAGGCACTAACTGCCTACCTGTTTGCCATCGGCCATGTCTGGACTGTGTCGCCGTCACTCCTGCTGCAGTTCAGTTACGGATTCGCATTCCAATCGAATTCCCAGGTCGGCGACGGGTTCTATAACTACGACGCTGCCAACTACGGTTATTCCAGTCTCTTTACCTCCCAGCAGCAAGTTGCCGGATTGCCCAATCTCACCTTTACCGGCCTGCAGACAATCGGCGAAGGCACCGGTAGCTCTGGCTTCAATCTCTGGCACCATTACGTGCACTCGATTAACTCCACAGCCATCTGGCAGCGCGGCAACCACACCATCAGCGCGGGGTACAACGGTAGGTTCGTTTTGGAGAATCAGGGCGGCCTTGGGAACCCGCTGGGTACCTTTACCTTCGGAACATCCTTTACCAGCGGCCCCAATCCCAATGCCTCTGTGCCCTCCGCGCAGAGCGCCTTTGATTCCTGGGCGTCTTTCTTGCTCGGGTACCCGACCTCGGGATCGATCTCCAACCAGGATACGGTTGCATTTAGCCAGTTCTATAACGCTCTCTTCCTGCAGGACGATTGGCGCTTGACGCCGCGGCTGACGGTAAACCTTGGGGTGCGTTGGGACATCGAGACAGGTTTTCTTGAACGGCACAACCGCTGGGCGGATTTTGATCCCACGGTGGCGACTCCTCTTGCTCAATACACGGGGTTGCCCATCACGGGAGGAGCACAGTACCTCGGCGTTGCCGGTAACCCCAACCGCACTTGGCCGACAGCCTACGGCAAGGTCGCACCTCGCGTTGGATTTTCTTATGCATACACGCCCACGACGGTCGTGCGCGGAGGCTACGGGATCTTGTATCTCCCGACTTCAGAACGGGGCTATGGCGACGGCACCCTTGGCTACACGCAAAACACCGCCATGCTCACCACGGTCAATGGCTTTACTCCTGTGAACGTCCTGGACAACCCTTTTCCCGCCGGCATACTGCTGCCGCAGGGCGCAGCCGCGGGTGTGGCTGTGAGCACGGGATCTTCGGCCAGCGCTTTCGTATATAAGAATCCCGTCTCGTACCAGCAACAATGGAATTTCGGGGTGGAGCAGAGCGCGCCCCGGGGCGTGGTGTTCACGCTCAACTACGCAGGCGGCCACGGCGTAAAGCTCCCCATCAGCGCCCATCCCAACGATCTAAATCCCAGCAACTTCGGCACTCCAGGTGATCAGGAACAAGTGGCCTCCCTGCAAGCCCAAGTAGCCAATCCGTTCTACGGCAACAACAACGTGGCCGCGGGCTCGGTACTTTCCACCAAGACCGTCCAGCGGGCGCAGCTGGTGGCAGCGTATCCGCAATACGCCACCAACACCGCCATGCAAAACAGCTCATTGACCTACCTGTACTACGATCAGGGCTCGGCATCTTACAATGCCATGCAGGCCGCGGTGCTGGTCAATCATGCCAATGGGCTCAGCGGGTCGGTAGCGTACACCTGGTCTAAGCTGGTCGGCAATGT